>ERZ1740067.800-NODE-800-length-23768-cov-8.111964_pt1 | contig 23768 bp, 18 predicted proteins | sample MGYA00581736_ERZ1740067 | MGnify/ENA primary metagenome ERZ1740067 (study PRJEB43018, sample SAMN04849236) | marine metagenome | isolation source: floating plastic debris | place: Pacific Ocean | collected 2008-08-27 | study: EMG produced TPA metagenomics assembly... | reverse complement strand
TGGCCGCTTGCGGGCCTGCGCGCAGCAGCGACACCTCGTTGATGGCGAGCGCCTGGTGGCTTGCGCCGTCCATATCCCACGTGGTCATGCGCAGCGGGTTGATCTCGGCCAGTTCCGCGGCCTCCAGCCGTTCGGGCAGCCCGTCCTCGGCGTATTCGTTCATCAGAAAGCCGATTGTGCCGCGGTTCATGCCGTACACCGCCGCCTGCAGATGCTCGGTGCCGTGCAGCGTCTGCAACATGAACCCGTCACCTCCCAGCGCTACGATCACATCCGCCTCGTCCAGCGGGGCATCGCCATAGCGCGCGGTCAGCGCGCAGCGGGCAGTTTGCGCCACGTCTGCGCGGCTGGCGGCAAAGGCGATCTTGAGCGGCATAGAGGTTTCCTTTAGCGCGCGTTTGACGCCGAAAGAACCATATCTTTTCGCCCCTTACCAGCGCGGCGGGGCGCTTTGTCGCTGGCGGGAGGCGATTGGTCGGGATACATCCTTTGCGAGACAGGCCCGTTTCCGATAGGAAACCGCCAAACCGATCCGACTCATCGCATGAGGAGACTGCCATGAACGCGCCCCACCGTACCGACGGGTTTTTCACTCAATCGCTGGCCGACCGTGACCCCGAGCTCTTCGGCTCGATCCGGAACGAATTGGGCCGACAGCGCGATGAGATCGAGCTGATCGCATCGGAAAACATCGTGTCGGCGGCTGTGCTCGAGGCGCAAGGGTCGGTCATGACCAACAAGTACGCCGAAGGCTATCCCGGCCGCCGCTACTATGGCGGGTGCCAATATGTCGACGTCGCCGAGGAATTGGCGATCGACCGGGCCAAACAGCTTTTTGGTTGCGGGTTTGCCAACGTCCAGCCGAATTCGGGGTCCCAGGCCAACCAGGGGGTGTTCCAGGCGCTGCTGCAGCCGGGCGATACGATCCTGGGAATGTCGCTCGACGCTGGGGGTCACCTGACCCACGGCGCGCGGCCCAACCAATCGGGCAAATGGTTCAACGCGGTTCAGTACGGTGTGCGACGCGACACGTTGGACATCGACTATGATCAGATCGAGGCACTGGCGCTCGAGCACAAGCCGCAGATGATCATTGCGGGCGGATCGGCGATCCCGCGCGTGATTGATTTCGCGCGCATTCGCGAGATCGCGGACAAGGTTGGCGCATGGGTGCTGGCGGATGTGGCGCACTTTGCCGGGCTGATCGCGGCGGGGGTCTATCCGAACCCGTTCCCGCACGTGCACGTGGCGACCACGACCACCCATAAGACCCTGCGCGGACCGCGCGGCGGCATGATCCTGACCGATGACGAGGCGCTGGCGAAGAAGTTCAACTCGGCCATCTTTCCGGGTATTCAGGGCGGGCCGCGCATGCACGTGATCGCAGCCAAAGCTGGCGCGTTCGGCGAGGCGCTGGAGCCGTCCTTCAAGATTTATCAGCAGCAGGTGATCAAGAACGCGCAGGCGCTGGCGGATCAGTTGATGCAGGGCGGGCTGGGCACTGTGACGGGCGGGACGGACACCCATGTAATGCTGGTGGATCTGCGGCCCAAGGGGGTCAAAGGCAACGCGACCGAACAGGCGTTGGGCCGCGCCCACATCACTTGCAACAAGAATGGCGTGCCCTTTGATGATGAAAAACCGACGATCACGTCGGGCATCCGGTTGGGCTCGCCCGCAGGCACCACGCGAGGTTTCGGCGAGACAGAATTCCGGCAGATCGGCGACTGGATCATCGAGGTTGTCGACGGGCTTGCCGCCAACGGCGAGGATGGCAACGGCGCCGTCGAAGAGAAGGTGAAGGCGGAGGTGGCGGAGCTGTGCGCCCGCTTCCCGCTTTACCCGAACCTCTGAGCTTTCGGCCGCTCCCGCGCTGGGAGTGTCCCACACGCCAATAAGATCAGTACGCAAGTGAGGCGCTTTGGCGTTTCAATAAGCAGTGTCGCGAGCGTGCGCGGGGTCAAAACCCGTGGGCGCATCACTTCACGCCCGTTGCGCCCACCTTGGCTTCGACAAACTGACCCTCGTCGAAGAAGGACTCGCGCTTGGCCGTGTCGTAGAAGACATTCACCAACTGCCAGACGATGATGCTGATCCGGTCGCTGTCTTCGTAAAAGAGCGCCTTGAACCCGTCATTTTCGGCGAACATGATCACGCCCGCCGCCGACGGCCCGGCAAACGGTGCGTTGTCATGCGCCTCGGCGCGGCCACATCGAGGTCATAGCCGCCAACGAGGCGTTGCGAGAGCGTTGGCTCAGGCACCAAATTGATACGGTCACCCGTCACCGGGTGTTCCTCAACCATGAGCGGCGCAAGAAAACTGCACAGGAGCGTCAGCGCACGGGCCAGCGGAGGCACTTAGGAACAGGCGGCGTGCCTCGTGCCCGTGTGCCATTGCCCTCGCCCGTAGATATTTGACCATCAAGCCATCTTCCCAGAACAGTTGCACAAGCTTGTTTCGTGGCCCCCGGTTCACCAAGCGACTTGACTGCGTTGCAAAACGTTCAAATGGCGAAATGCGCTGAAACCACATCCTGCGCTTGAGACGACATGGTGGTGCGCGCAGGCGATTGAGCCGCTGCGCGAGTTCATAAAACTGTCAACGCTTCGGCCTATCGCCAAAGGACATCTGAACCCGCCGAAGGAGCGCCCGCCCATGTCCCGCAACAGCTTTGTCCTTGATCGACGCCTGGTCCTGAAAGGCGGTGCCGCTGCCGCCGCGACGCTCGCAGTTGCACCCGCCGCATGGGCGCAATCGGGTGCCGACGCGGTGCTGTTCACCATCTCGGACATGCACGCGCCCTATGCAAGGCTGCCTGCCCTGCTGGACACCATCCGCACGATGCACGCCGAGGCAGGCGTGCCCGCCGCACTGCTGCTGAACGGGGACATCTTTGAGCGCGGCAACGTCGTTTGCCAGCGATCGGGCGCTGTGGCGGACTGGGCGTTCCTGTCCGCGGTCGCCTCGGAGATGCCGGTCATCATCAACCTAGGCAACCACGAGACGGCGATCATGGACGACATGGCCACATTCGTGGCCAAGGCGGATCAGCTGGGCATTCGGGTGATCTCGAACCTCGTCGACCGGCGCACGGGTCGCTTCTTTGCGCCTACAACGGAGCGCTTGGGCCTGGGTGGCATCGACATCTCGCTGCTGGGGCTGGCCGCGACCAATCCATTTGTCTACCGCCCACCGGTCCGGGAAACGACGACGTTCCTGGACACAGCGCAATTTGTGGCCGACGCGTTCGAAGACACTGCCGCCGATGCCGATTTGAATGTGATCATGAGCCACGCAGGTGTGTCGCCCGACAAGACGTTCATCGACACGCTGCCCGCAGGCGCCGTGCTTCAGGGCGCACACGACCACCTGAGCCTGGATCTGGTGCACAACGGCGTGCGTTATTTCCACGGGGGCAGCTGGGGCGCGCAGGTGGGGATGCTGTCGCTGACCAAAGGCAGTGACGCCGTCGCCACAGCCTACCGGACGCAGACCGTAGCCCCGGTGGCGGGTGATGCGGCCTTGACGGACGTGATCGAGGCGCAAAAGGCCGAACATCTGACGGCCGAGGACAGCGAGATCATCGCCAACATTCCAGAGGCGATGGACTTACACCGGTCGATCCTTGTGGCGACGGACGCGCTGCGCCAGGCAACGGATGCCGATATTGCCCTGATTGGCCACACCACCTTTGGTGCACCGCTCGCCGCTGGGCCGATGAGCCGCTATGATTTCAACGCCTTTGTGCGCTTTGGGGGCGGTTTGAAGGTCGCGGACGTGCCCGGTGCACAGCTCGCCAAAATCCTGACACGGGCCAATCAGTTCACCGCAGAAACACTTGAAGGGCGAACCGGCGATTACGTGCACGTGGCGGATGTGGATATCGACACAGGCCGAACCTACCGCCTGGCCGTGAACGGTTGGACAGCCATCAACCAAGACGCGTATCTGGGGACCACCGACCTGCCATTCGAAGATGTTGCAGAGCTGGAGCTGAAAGCTGTGATCTCGGATCACCTCGCCGCGACATTCAACTGAACACGGGCATTTGCGGCTCAGATCTGGCCCGTCCACCACATCCAGAGGACAAAGGCCCCCGCTACAAGCAGGAGGTTGAAGACCACCACGGCGAGGATGCCAAGGATGCGGCCGCGGCGCTGTTCTGCGCGGTCGATGTTTTGCAGGTATTCGAGCACGCGTGCCTCGGCCCGGTCGAGGCGCGCGGCATCGATCTGGCGCATCAGGCGGGGCTGGCCGCCGTAGCCTTGGGCATCGACGATGCGGCGGGCCTCGGCCTTGCTCCGGCGCGGCAGGCGGCGCCCTGTCCGTTTCAGCGCCTTGTCGAGGGTGCGGGCACGCACGCCAAAGGCCTTGGTCAGCGCGGCCTGGATGCGGGCCGCGCGGGCGTTGATGGTATCGGCACTTTCCATAGGCGCAATCTAGCCGGTCGTCATGCGACTGGAAAGACCGGGCGCGCCGCGCTAAGCCTTTGGCCATGTTGGCTTACCAGAGTTTCGGCGTTGCATCCGCCCCACCCGTCCTGATCGCTCACGGGCTTTATGGTTCGGGGCGCAACTGGGGTGTGATCGCCAAGCGGCTGAGTGACACGCGCCGCGTGGTCACGGTGGATATGCGTAACCACGGGGCCAGCTTTCACGCGCCGGGCAATGGCTATGACGATCTGGCGGGGGATCTGGCGGAGGTGATCGGCAGCCTCGGCGGGCCGATGGACGTGGTGGGCCATTCGATGGGTGGCAAGGCGGTTATGATGCTGGCGCTGAGCATGCCGTCGCTCGTGCGGCGGGTTGTGATTGGCGATATCGCGCCGGTCACATACGCCCATTCACAGCTGCCGATGATCGCGGCAATGCGGGCGGTGGACCTTTCTGCGGTCACGCGCCGTTCGGATGCGACAGATCAGCTGGCCGCCCAAGGGATCGATCCGGGCGTCTGTGCGTTTCTGGCGCAATCGCTGGATGTGGCCGGGCGCGCATGGCGGCTGAACCTCGACGCGCTCGAGGCGGAAATGCCGAAGATCATGGGGTTTCCGCCCGTTGATGCTACGTTCGAGGGGCCAGCGCTCATTCTGTCTGGCGGGGCGTCTGATTACGTGCTGCCCGCGCACCGGGCGGGCATCCGGGCGCTGTTTCCCCGGGCGCGGTTCGCGAAGCTGCCCAAGGCGGGGCATTGGCTGCATGCCGATGACCCACGGGGATTTGAAGGGACCGTGCGGGCCTTTCTGGATGCAGACGCCGCCTGAGGCTTGACCTAAGCCCCGCAGATCGCACACATTCTTGCCCACCAATCGCATTGTGGAGGGTGAGCAATGTGGGACAGGCTGCTGGATCAGTTCCTGACACGGATGATGGTCGTTGACCGTCTGACCGTGACATATCCTGACGGCACGACCCGTGACTATGGCCCTGAGACGGGGGAGCGGGCGCAGCTGGCCCTGTCGGGGGCCGGAACGGTGCGGGCGCTGGTCACAAACCCCGATCTGGGCTTTGGCGAGGCGTATATGGACGATCGGATGGCGCCGCAGAACTGCACGCTGGATGAGCTGCTGGTGATCCTGATCCGCAACCGGGCGGCAGGCGATGTTCCCGCCTGGATGAAGACGCTGAACCGCGCGCGGTTTCATGCGCGGGCGTTTTTGCAGCGCAATGCGCCGGGGCGCGCACGGCGCAACGTGGCGCATCATTACGACCTGTCGGATGAGCTTTATGCGATTTTTCTGGACGAGGACATGCAGTATTCCTGCGCCTATTTCCGCGATCCGGACATGAGCCTCGAAGAGGCGCAGGTGGCCAAGAAGGCGCATATCGCGGGCAAGTTGCAGCTCGAGCCGGGGATGCGGGTGCTGGACATCGGTTGCGGCTGGGGCGGGATGGCGATGACGCTTGCGCGCGATTACGGCTGCGAGGTGCTGGGCATCACGCTGAGCGACAACCAGCTGGCCACCGCCGAGAGGCGGGTGGAGGCTGCGGGGCTGGCGGACAAGGTGCGGTTTGACCTGCGCGATTACCGGCACGTGTCGGGCACATTCGACCGGATCGTGTCGGTGGGCATGCTCGAACATGTGGGCGTGCCGAATTTCGGCACGTATTTCGGCAAGGTGTCGGACCTGCTGGCGCCTGACGGCGTGGCGCTCATCCACACCATCGGGCGGTCGGCGCCGCCGATGGCGCATTCGTCGTGGATCAACAAATACATCTTTCCCGGCGGCTACGTGCCCTCGCTGTCCGAGCTGGCCCCGGCGATCGAGCAATCGGGGCTGTGGCAGTCGGATATCGAGATCTGGCGGCTGCATTATGCGATGACCATCCGCCACTGGCGCGCGCGGTTCAATGCCCGGCTCGACGACATTCGCGCCCAGTATGACGAGCGGTTCGTGCGGATGTTCCAGTATTACCTGACGGTGTGCATTCTCGCGTTCGAGCATCAGATGCAGGCCGTGTACCACTTTCAGCTGGCCCACCAGCGCGATGCGGTGCCGCTCACGCGCGACTATCTTTATGCGGGTCGCAATGTGGCGCCTGCCGCACCGACACAGATGCGTGCGCGAGCCGAATAGCGTCGGCACGGTTCTGCCCCACCCGTTCCATGAAAGCGCCGCATTTTGCGGGCAGGCTTCTCGCAAAGTGATGGTTAAGACCGTCTGAATATTTGGAATGACGCGCAGAGCCCGCAGGAGGCGACATGGAATACGTAAAACGTGAACCGATGAAGAGTGCCTCCGGGCGCGAGCCGACGGCCTTTACGATGAAGACGATCAAAGAGCTGCTGGCCGAAGAGACGTCGCACGCACCGGCGGATGCAGAAACGATGCGCACGCCCTTGCCCGACAACAAGGTGCAGCAGCCCCCGCATATGCGCGGCCCCGTGCCGGTGGTAAAGCCTCGCCCAGTGCCCGCCGCCGCGTCCGCGAAACCAGCACTCAAGACCAGTGCCGCACCGCGCATCGACGCGGATCTGACGGCCCCGCCGCAGGCGTTGCCAAAGCTCGCGCAGCAGCAGGCCGCGCCGTCCCCTGCGCCAACGCCTATGTCAGCGCCGGATCCGGAACCCCGGAAAAAGTCGCTGTTCGGTCGCCTGATCGGCAGCTGATCCGGCGCTTCAGGCCGCAGCCCTGCGCTGCGGCAACAGTCCGGCATCCGGCCTATCCAACACCGTCACTGCCTTGGGAAAGCTGCGATGCGCCGCCCCTGCCCCAGGATATGCATATGTGCGCACCCCGGCGGCGAGCGCCGATTGCGCGCTGTCCGGTGTATCCTCGATCGCGACGGCATGGTCGGCAGGCACGCCAAGGGCGTAGAGCGCCGCGATGTAGATATCGGGCGCCGGTTTGGGCGCGGGCGCAAATGTGGTGTTGCCGATGAAATCAAACGTATCATCCCGCAGCGTCGGCTGCACCGCGCGCAGCAGCATGTCGACCTGCCGCGGATGCGTGGCGGTGACGAACCCGACCTTAACGCCCCGCGCGCGCGCGTCCGCGATCAGCTCTGCAATGCCAGGCCGTAATGGCACGCCCGCATCCAACAGCGCCTCGAACGCTGCGAGCTTGTTCTGATAGATCGTTTCCACGTCCACTTCCTTGCCCTTGGCGAGGCCGTAGTGGCGGATGCGGGCCTTGCCGCCCGGCACTTCAAGCAGGGCGCGGTAGGTTTCACTGTCCCAATGCCAGGACAGCCCCTGCCGCTCGAATGCGGTGTTGAAGGCGCGTCGTTGCAGATCGGTTGTTTCGGCAAGAACGCCGATTGAGCCGAGAAGAAGGGCCGTTGAGGTCATATCATATCTCCGTGACCGGTCATCATCTGCGCACGGAGTGTTACCTAGGCGCGATCATCGCCCCGCCCAGCACAATTTCACCGCGCAACTGCCCCGGCCCCACTTGCGCCTGCCGCCGCCATCCCTATAACCCACGACAATTTGCTCGCACCTGCCACCGCGGGCCACACACACACATACCGGGGGGCCCTGATGCCAAAGCGTACCGACATCCAGTCGATCATGATCATCGGTGCGGGCCCTATCGTCATTGGACAAGCCTGCGAGTTCGACTATTCCGGTGCGCAGGCCTGCAAGGCGCTGCGGGAAGAAGGGTACCGGGTCATTCTGGTGAATTCGAACCCCGCCACGATCATGACCGATCCCGGTCTGGCCGACGCGACATATATCGAGCCGATCACCCCCGAGATCGTCGCCAAGATCATCGAGAAAGAGCGCCCCGACGCGCTGCTGCCCACCATGGGCGGCCAGACCGGGCTCAACACGTCGCTGGCCCTCGAGGAAATGGGCGTGCTTGAAAAATTCGGGGTCGAGATGATCGGCGCCAAGCGCGACGCCATCGAGATGGCCGAGGACCGCAAGCTGTTCCGCGAGGCGATGGACCGGCTGGGCATCGAAAATCCCAAGGCCGAGATCATCACCGCGCCCAAGCGCGCGGATGGCTCCAAAGACCTCGAGGCGGGGGTTGCGCTTGCGCTGGAGACGTTGGAGCAGGTGGGCCTGCCCGCGATCATCCGCCCGGCCTATACGCTGGGCGGCACCGGCGGCGGCGTCGCCTACAATCGCGACGATTACATGGCCATTTGCCGGTCAGGCATGGATGCCAGCCCCGTCGGTCAGATCCTGGTGGACGAGAGCCTGCTGGGCTGGAAGGAATACGAGATGGAGGTGGTGCGTGACACCGCCGACAACGCCATCATCGTCTGTTCCATCGAAAACGTGGACCCGATGGGCGTGCATACGGGCGATTCGATCACCGTCGCCCCCGCGCTGACGCTGACGGACAAGGAATACCAGATCATGCGCAATCACAGCATCGCTGTGCTGCGCGAGATCGGGGTCGAAACCGGCGGGTCCAACGTGCAATGGGCGATCAACCCCGCGGACGGGCGCATGGTCGTGATCGAGATGAACCCGCGTGTCTCGCGATCCTCGGCGCTGGCATCGAAGGCGACTGGCTTTCCCATCGCCAAGATCGCGGCCAAGCTGGCGGTGGGCTACACGCTGGATGAGCTCGACAATGACATCACCAAGGTGACGCCTGCGAGCTTCGAGCCGACAATCGACTATGTCGTGACCAAGATCCCGCGCTTTGCCTTCGAGAAATTTCCGGGAAGCGAGCCGCACCTGACCACGGCGATGAAGTCGGTGGGCGAGGTGATGGCCATCGGCCGGACCTTCCACGAAAGCCTGCAAAAGGCGCTGGCGTCGATGGAGACGGGCCTGACCGGGTTTGACGAGATGGAAATTCCGGGCGCGGATGACCCGGCCACGGGTCAGGCTGCGATCACGCGCGCGCTGGCGCAGCAGACACCCGACCGGCTGCGGGTGATCGCGCAGGCGATGCGCGAGGGGCTGTCGGATGACGATATCTTTGCCATCACCAAGTTCGATCCCTGGTTCCTGGCGCGTATCCGCGAGGTGATCGAGGCCGAACAGGACGTCGAAGCCGCGGGCCTGCCGTTGGATGCGGCCGGGTTGCGCGCGCTCAAGATGATGGGCTTTTCCGACGCGCGGCTCGCGGCACTCACAGGCCAGATGGAGGCAGATGTTCGATCCGCCCGCCACCGGGCGGGTGTGACGGCCGTGTTCAAGCGGATCGACACCTGCGCCGCTGAATTTGAGGCGCAGACGCCCTACATGTACTCCACCTACGAGTCGCCCGTGTTCGGCGAAGTCGAATGCGAGGCGCGCCCGTCCGAGCGCAAGAAGGTCGTGATCCTGGGCGGTGGTCCGAACCGGATCGGCCAAGGGATCGAGTTTGACTATTGCTGCTGTCACGCATGCTTTGCCCTGACGGAGGCGGGCTATGAGACGATCATGGTCAACTGCAACCCCGAGACGGTCTCGACCGATTATGACACGTCCGACAGGCTCTATTTCGAGCCGCTGACCTTTGAACACGTGATGGAGATCCTGCGGGTCGAGCAGGAGAATGGCACATTGCACGGGGTGATCGTGCAGTTTGGCGGCCAGACGCCGCTGAAGCTCGCGAATGCGCTGGAGGCGGCGGGCAGTCCGATCCTCGGCACCACGCCTGACGCGATTGATCTGGCCGAAGATCGCGAGCGATTTCAGTCGCTTGTGACCGAGCTGGGTCTGAAACAGCCCAAGAACGGGATTGCCCATACGGATGCAGAGGCGCTGGAAATTGCCGCCGATATCGGCTTTCCCCTCGTGATCCGACCGTCCTATGTGCTCGGTGGCCGCGCGATGGAGATCGTGCGCGATCAAGCAGGCCTCGAGCGCTATATCTCCGAGGCGGTCGTGGTGTCGGGCGACAGCCCGGTCCTGCTCGACAGCTACCTGTCGGGCGCGGTCGAGCTGGATGTCGACGCGCTCTGCGATGGCGACGCGGTGCATGTGGCAGGCATCATGCAGCATATCGAGGAGGCGGGCGTACATTCGGGTGACAGCGCCTGTTCCCTGCCCCCCTATTCGCTGCCCGCCGACATCATCGCCGAGGTCAAGCGCCAGACACATGCGCTGGCCCGGGCGCTGAACGTTGTCGGCCTGATGAACGTGCAATTCGCGGTCAAGGACGGGGACGTCTACCTGATCGAGGTGAACCCCCGCGCCTCCCGTACGGTTCCGTTTGTGGCAAAGTCCACAGACAGCGCGATTGCGTCCATCGCCGCGCGGGTCATGGCGGGCGAGAAGCTGTCGGCCTTTCCGATGCGCCCGCCCTATGATGCCGATGCCAGCTATGACAGCGTCCTGCCGCTTGCCGATCCAATGACATTGGCCGATCCGAACATGCCGTGGTTCAGCGTGAAGGAGGCGGTGATGCCTTTTGCCCGCTTCCCCGGTGTGGACACGATCCTCGGGCCCGAAATGCGGTCGACCGGTGAGGTGATGGGTTGGGACAGAACCTTTGCCCGCGCGTTCCTCAAGGCGCAGATGGGTGCGGGCATGGTGCTGCCGGACGCAGGCTGCGCGTTCATCTCGATCAAGGACATGGACAAGACGGACGCGACGCTGAAGGCGGCGAAAACACTGACAGGTCTTGGCTTTACGCTTGTGGCGACACGCGGCACGGCGGCGTGGCTCGATGCGCAGGGCGTGGCCTGCGGCGTGGTCAACAAGGTTTATGAGGGGCGCCCCGACGTCACCGACATGATGAAGGACAACGGCATCCAGCTGGTGTTCAACACCACCGAGGGCGCGCAGGCGGTCGAGGACAGCAAATCCATTCGCTCCATCGCGCTGTATGACAAGATCCCGTACTTCACCACCGCGGCAGGCGCGCAAGCCGCAGCGATGGCGATCCGCGAACAGGCAGCGGGCGACGTGGGGGTGAAGGCGCTGCAGGGCTGACGCGCGCCGCCTCTTGCGTCCAATGGGCCGCTGCGGCTCTATACCCGCAAAGAAGGAAGCCCGCCGATGACCGACCGCCCGAATGTGCTGTGGATCATGGCCGACCAGCTGCGGTTCGATTACCTGAGCTGTTACGGCCACCCGCACCTGCACACACCGCATATCGATGCGCTGGCCGCACGGGGCGTGCGATTTACCAACGCCTACGTTCAGTCGCCGGTGTGCGGGCCGTCGCGCATGTCGGCCTATACGGGCCGGTATGTGCGCAGCCACGGCTCCACCTGGAACGGGATGCCCCTGCGGGTGGGCGAGCCGACGCTGGGCGATCATTTGCGCGATGCAGGGGCGCGCGCGGTGCTGGTGGGCAAGACGCATATGGCGGCCGATGCCGAAGGCATGGCCTGGCTAGGCATTGATCCCGAGAGCGAGATCGGCGTGCGCCGGTCGGAATGCGGGTTCGAGCCGTTCGAGCGCGACGACGGCCTGCATCCCGACAGCGCGCGGCAGCGCTGGTCGGCCTATGACGACTACCTCGTGGAACAGGGCTATGCGTCGGACAATCCATGGGGGGATTTCGCCAATTCAGGCCTCGATGCCAATGATGATCTGCTGTCGGGCTGGTTGTTGAAGAACTCGCGGCTCGCCGCAAACGTGCCCGAAGAACACTCCGAAACCGCCTATATGACCGATCGCGCCATCGCGTTCATGGAGGAGGCGCAGGCCGATGGCCGCCCGTGGATGTGCCATCTGAGCTATATCAAACCGCACTGGCCCTATATCGTGCCCGCACCCTACCACGACATGTATGATGAGACGCATATCGTGGACCCGGTGCGCAGCGAGGCCGAACGCGACACGGACCATCCGTTGATGCAGGCCTATCTGGCTGCGCGGGTCTGCCGCAGCTTTGCCCGAGACCACGTGCGTACCCATGTGATCCCGGCCTATATGGGCCTGATCAAGCAGCTGGATGATCATCTGGGGCGTCTGTTCAAGTGGATGGACGACCGTGGGCTGAGCGACAACACGATCATCGCCTTTACCTCGGATCACGGGGATTACATGGGCGACCACTGGATGGGCGACAAGGATTTCTACCACGAAATGGCGGTGAAGGTGCCGTTGATCATCGCCGATCCGCGCCGCCAGGCTGACACCACGCGCGGCACCGTTTCGGATGCACTGGTCGAGATGATCGACCTCGCGCCGACGTTCATGAACGCGCTTGGCGCGCCTGCGAAACCGCATGTGATCGAGGGGCGCGATCTGACACCCCTGCTGCATGGCACCGACGGGTTTTCGCGCAAATTTGTGATCAGCGAGCATGATTATCACTGGTCCGAGATGGCGCGGGCGCTGGACGTGCCGCAAGAGGATGCGCGCACCATCATGATCTATGATGGGCGCTGGAAATACATCCGGTGTGAGGGTTTCCGCCCGGTGCTGTTCGACCTCGAGGCCGACCCGGATGAGCTGGTCGACCTGGGCGCCTCGGACGATCACGCAGACGTGCGTGCACGTATGGAGGCTGCGTTGCTGCGATGGGCGACCCGGCACCACACCCGCATCACGGCCACGCCAAAGGTGTTGGCGGGACAAAAGACAGCCGCCTCCTCCGGCATCCTGATCGGGTTCTGGGACGAGGTCGAATTCGAAGCGGTCACAGGCTTTGCCTTTGAAGAGCTACAACCGGAGGGGCGGACAGACGCGGTCTGATCGGGGGGCGCCAAGGGGACGGCGCGCGCTGGATTTAGGTGCATATTCGGACCTGCGGCGCACCATACGCCATTCTCTTGTTCAGATTTTGCGTGAAAGGCAGTACGACAGGGCAGTTCCGCATGCGCGGAGCGCCCGTGCCGATTGTGGCACACTGGCGGGATGGGACACTGGGTGGACACAACTGGCATCACGCATCACGGATCGACCGCCGTTCTGGTGGCCGACATCTACGGCTATTCAAAACTGATGAGCCGGGACGAGGCCGAAACCTCGGCCCGGGTGTCGCACGCCATCAACCTGATCCGGCAACTGGCGGCGGATTACGGCGGCACCATCAAGAATATCGCGGGCGATGGGGTGCTCGCGCTGTTTGAAGGCGTGACCAATTGCGTGAATTTCGCGGTGGCGATGCAGCAGGAATTTCTGAACGATCAGGTGTGGAACACCGGGTCTGACCCGATCTCGTTCCGGATCGGGATCAATATGGGCGAGGTGCGCGAGGGGCATTTCGGGCTGCACGGACATGCGATCAATGTGGCCGCACGGCTGCAGACATTGGCCCCGCCCGGCGGCATTTGCGTGTCGGAGGCTGTGTCGCAGCTGGCGCGCGACACACTGGAATTGCCGATGACGTCGCTGGGCCGGCCCGAGCTCAAGAATATCGACGAGACGATCGAAGTGTTTCAGATCCAGCCCGGCGGCACCGCCGCACGGGTCGAAACGCCCGCGATCGTGGAACGCGACACCACCCCGCAGGACATTCCCGACAATTCGGTGGCGGTGCTGCCGCTGGCCAACCTGTCGGGCGAGCCGCAGAATGTGCATCTGTGCAACGGGGTCACGGGCGACATCATCTCGAACCTGACGCGGTTCAATAACCTGCATGTGGTGGCGCACCAATCCTCGAGCCTGTTTGACAGCCAGAACATGCCCGTGCGCGAGATCGGGCAAAAACTGCGGGTGCACTATCTGGCGACGGGCGCGTTTCAGCGGGTGGGCGACCAGTTGCGGGTGCAGGTGCAACTGGCCGAGGCCGACAGCGGCAGATCCGTCTGGGCCGAAAAGTTCAACGGCAACATTGCGGACGTGTTTTCGTTCCAGGATGAGGTGACGGCGGTCATCGCCTCGTGCCTGTCGGTCAAGATCGACAAGGCCGAGTTGCAGCGTCAACAGCGCACCGCACCATCGGACCTGCAGGCCTACGGGCTGATCCTGCGCGGGCGCGAGGTGTACAAGCAGCAGCGGCGCGAGTTGAACCTGCATGCACGGCGCCTGTTTGAACAAGCGTCGGTGATCGATCCCGCCTATGCGGTGTCCTATTCCAGCATCTCGCGCATTTCCAACGACGCGTGGCGGTTCAACTGGGCGGACGAGCCTGACGCCGCGCTGGAGGATGCGATTGCGCAGGCCGAGATGGCCTTGCAGCTGGACCCGGACGACGCGCGGGGCCATGCAGCGATGGGCAATGCCTGCCTTTACAAGCGGCGCCATGACGAATCCCTGGCCGCCTATGAGCGTGCGATCCGGTTCAACCCGAACGACGCCGACATCCTGGCAGAGATGGGCCATTCCGCCAGCGTCTACGGTGAGCCCGAGCGGGCGGTTGAGCTGATCGAGCGGGCGATGCGCCTCAACCCGTTTTATCCCGATTGGTACCTGTGGCATCTGGGCGAGGCGTTCTTTGACATGAACGACTACGAACAGGCGATCCGCACCCTGACCCGGATGCGCGACAAGACCGACGCCTACCGCATGCTCACGGCCAGCAACGCCCTGCTGGGCCGGATGGACGAGGCCAAGCGGCACGCGGCACAGATCCTTGCCACGCACCCCGAGTTCACCATGAAGCACTGGGAAAATGTGCCCCCGGACCGCAATCCGGGCCCGCGCGACAGGCTGATCGAAGGGCTGAAGAAAGCCGGGCTGCAGTGAACGGCGCGACCCAGCCGATGACGCCTCCCGCGTTCGCCCTGCGCCCCGCGTCCGAAACGGATTTCGACTTTGCGCGGTGCCTTTACCTTGGGTCGATGCAGCCGTTACTGACAGCACTCGACGCCTGGGACGCCGACGAGATCGAAACGGCCTTCCGCGGCTACTTTATCCCTGCCGAGATCCAGGTTGTGACTCTGGGCGGCAAAGATGTGGGCTGGGTTCAGGTGTCCAAAACGCCGGACGTCCTGAGCCTTGATCAGGTGCACCTGATCGATGAGATTCGCGGCCGGGGGATCGGCACGGCGCTGATCAAGCGCATCATTGCGGATGCGCGCAATCAGGGCCGCAACGTGACGCTGTCCCTGGTGCGCGGCAACCCCGCGCTCACGCTGTATCGTAGGCTCGGGTTCCGCCGGACGTCCGAAGACGACACAAAGATCCACATGCGCTACGACACCGACGCTTAGTCGCTGCCGCTGAACGCCTTGCCGCCGGAATAAGCCTTGCCACCCGAATAGGCTTTGCCGCCCGAATACGCCTTGCCGCCGCTATAGGCCTTGCCACCGGAGTAACCGCCGCCGTCCTGCGACAACTCCGCCTCGAGCAGGATTTGATCCAGCGGACCAATCTCGGGGTCGAGACGGATCGAAAAGTCGGACTTTTCATAGGCCCAGACCATCAGGTCATCGGCGAATTTCACGTTGCGGCGGGCAAGCCCCGCCTGATCCACGCTGCCCCGGCCACGCTTGGCCACAGCCTGCTGATCTTCGGCCGGCGCACCCTCGCCATGAACCAGAAAGATCTGCGGGCGGGCCAGATCGTAATAGTGACCCTCGAAGCTGAAGCCAAAGATCCGCGCAAAGCACGCACCATCTGCGGCCAGCTGTTCGTCGACAAAGTCGTTCTTGTCGGCCTGCTCCGGCTTCTTGGTCTTTGGCGGCGTGTTGCCAGCCTGCGGCAGCGCCTTGCCTGTTCCCCCAGCGCTTTTGTATTCTAGGTCATCCAATTTGCGGCCAAAAAGCAAAATCGTTGAAAAATTGACGAGTCTATCACCCACTTCGGTGTCCTCCCACGACACTGGCGGGTCTAAAATCGCCCGCCCCCTGCGCCTCTATGGCACATGGGCGGGCGGGATGTCAGTAATTTCCTGACCTTACATGGCGCGGTTACGACGTCTGCGCAATTTGTCGGCGCAGGGCATAGGGCAGTCGGCGGCTGCAACAGGTCCGGGCATCTTCGGGCACTGCGGTGCGGTCGGAAAAGGCATGGCTGCTGTCATCCGGGGGGGCCAGACGGGGGCCTGCGCGGATCACGCCGATGCCGCGCCGTTCCATGTTCAGGTGGATGATGCGGTGGTACCGGCCACCGGTCATGGCGGCGTCCACCTCGAGAAACGTGTCGTAGACGTCGGCATAATCCAGCGTCTCGATCGACAGCCTGTCCCAGACGCCCGCCATGGCAAAGCCCATGTAGTCGCGCGAGGCGATCAGCGCGTCGGCAAAGGGGCCCGGATTGGCGGCATAGGCCGCGTCAAACATCGGTTGGATCACCTGTTGATACGCCGGATCCCCTTCAAGCCTGTCCGACAGATCCTCGAGGTCGGCCGAGATCAGCCCGGCCTGCAGCAGGTTTTCGTGAAAGATATCGACCCAGATGTCAAAAAGCGCGCCGGTGAGCACCTGGCTGAGATTGTGTTCGTAGACCCAGCCATCCGCAAAGTCATAAAGTGTGAAGGCGTTCGAGGCCGACCGAAGCTGGCCATTGTTCGACACCTCGCCAAAGCGGTTGAGGCGGTTGAAGCAGTAGAGGTTGCCACTGGTCGCCTCGAGCAGGCCCACGAGCGCGCTGTCGAAATGCAACAGCGAGATGAGTGCAACCATGTCAGCCGCGGATTCGTGAAAGCCGAAATACTCGGCATCCACCTCGACCTTACCGGGCAAGCCAATCTCGTTGTAGATGATCAGGTGGCCGAACTCGTGCGAGAGGATGTCAAAGCTCAGCCCGAATTCCACCAACTCTCCCGTATCAAGCGTGTAGGACCCGATCTCGATCGAGCCGAACCCGGCAAAGGCGTTGTCGAGCCCGCGCAGAAACAGGATCTCGAGCCGGTCGTAATGGTCGCGAAAGTGGAATTCGAGCTGGCGTTCGAAATACCGCTCCCAGATGTCCATGGTGAACCGGATCGCACCAAAGGCGTGGGCCTGTTCGAATTCGTATGTGCCGATCGCGAGGTGGTCAAAATGGCCGTCCGGGTCGGGATGCGCATGGGGCAGCAGCGGGCCCTGCCAGGGCGGACGGTAGTGAAAGGTCGACCCGCCGGGGCCGGGGTAGAAGCCGTAGGGGCGTTCCTTGCCCACGGGGTCGATCACGTACATGCGATGGTCGGACGGGCCGGGCATGACCGAGCCCGCGGGTGACGACACCCAGACCGTTTCGGGCGCCTGCTGCTGGTCCAACGTCGGCAGTTGCGGAAACAGGCGGAACCGCGTGCCGCCGGTATGTTCGGTTTCTACATATGCCATGGCGCTCATGCCCCCTTCAGGCTTGGATGTGCCACAGGATATGGGCCCGCGCCATCATTTGTTCGAAATCGGCCCGGTCGGCATAGTCGTTCTGGGCCATGTAGGCATCCAGATCATCCGGGATCGGCATGCCCCGGACAGTCTCGAAATACCATAGCGTCAGCGAGGCCGGGGGCAGGTCCGGGGCGGTGGCGGCATCCAGCTGTGCCGCCATGTCCCGCGCAGTGTTTCTGAGCCGGGCATAGCTGCCGTCGGCCCTGAGCGTCTCGATAAGAGCAGCGTGGTAGGCGTCTCGGTTCTGTGCGATCACCGCTGTCAGGCGCAGATCGATGGCAAAGCTGTCGCGCAGGTCGATCAGCTCCATGTCGCGGGCGTGCAGCCACGCGTCCAGCGCCCGACCGGTATAGAGCTGTTGTGCCGTGCGGAACCGGGTCAGCGCGCGGTCTACATCGGCTTGCATGACATCTGGCGCCGCATGAGTCAGCTGTGCCGCCGCGCGTCGGCGCAGATCGGCGTATTGTGCCGAATCCTGGCGCAGCTGATCGAGGATCAGCTGTATCTCGCGGGAGTGGATCGTTTCGGTCGCACGGGTCAGCGCTGCCCACATGGCGGTGTGGTGAAAGGTGAAGGCGCGTGGGACGGCTGCGGTTTGCGTCATGGCGGTGAGCATGGCGCGCGCATCCATGCGCTTTTGATCAACGGCGTGGGTGCTGAGCCAGGTCCGGAGGGGGTCGGACGGCGGTAGAAGGGCGTCCCAAGATCGGTCGGGGAAATGCATGGACTTGGCCTGCGCGATCAGAGCATCGGCGCGTGCGCCGTCGATCACCCCGTCCATCACAGCCCTTGCCAGCGTTGCGCGGATGTTCACCATCGGCTCGGAAAGCGGGACATAGCCCAGCTCTGCCGGGCCATGGCGCAGGGCGACCTCGTCATCATCCTCGTACACACCATCCCGGTAGGCGTCGAAAATGGCCCCCACGCCTGTCATGCCGAAGGCGTGCAGTTCGGCCGCACGCAGAGCACCCATGCTGGAGGCGCCGTATACGGGAATGCCTCGATCCAGCGCCCAGAGGATTTCCTTGTGCCACACCGACGGCACACCGTCGAAATAACCGTCGATCAGCCCGATCGCCGCAGCACCGTCCGCACAGGCGGCATAGACGTCGCCCGCCCGCGCTGGGGGGCGTATGTCAGCCGCCGGCAGCACCTCGCGCACAGCGGCGGCGGCGATGGTGGGACCAGCAAAGACGACGATCATTGGCGGGCTCGCGCCCGTGCGCCGGGGCAATAGTCGTCGTGATCATGCGGCCCCTCAAGGCCTGGGATGACGATGCGGTGCACGGGCACGCCAAAGGCGGGCTTGGTCAGGTCGACGTCCACCACCTGGGTGATCCCGACGCGGCGAAGGCAGGTCAGAAGGTGCTCGAGGTCCGCCTCGAGCGTGGGGCTGGCGTGGCTCGGAACATCGCGGAACGGAATGGGCTGCACTGGCGCCGCCTCCATCAGCTCCTGTGCGTACCGGTTCTTGCGGGCGATGCCGGCGCTTGTGTATTCGTCGTGGCGCAGATCGTCACGCGCGCCGGTGATGTAGTTGGTGCGCACCTGCACCGCTTCGGTCAGGGCGCGCAGCAGCGCGACCTCACGGCTCAGATGCGTGCCCGCACCGCCGCCGGAATGGCCCGCCGGGTCGCGCGCGTCGGTGATGATGCAGTGGAACGTCGCCACACCCACATCCCCCGTCATGTCCCACACGCCGACGCGCATGCCTGCGTGGCGCAGCGCCGCGATAACCCGCAAACAGCCCGCATCGTCGACACTGTCCAGATCCACCCGCGTGGCAGCCTGCTGGGCCAGCGGCAACAGTTCCCACAGCGTGTGGGCGTCGCGTTCGATCACCTCGCAGATGCCATGCACGATCGCCTCGAGCGGGTGGTTCCCGGAGGCAAGGCCATTGGTGCTGGCGACAAAGCAGCCCGCATGGGGCTGCCGCGGCAAGGTGTAATCGGTGTGGACCAGTTCCGAGGGCATCCAGACAGCGCTGTCCGCCATCAGGTCGCGCCCCGCGATCCACCGGATCGGCGCGTCTGGTCGAAAGGCGGTGCCGTCGAGCCGTGCGAGGCCGCCGATATCGATCACGTCGCCCGGGACATCGGCCAGACAGCCATCGACCATGGGCAGGTCGATCTCTTCGGCATGAAAGCCTTCGATTGCCTCCATCACGGCGGAGGCTTTGGCCGCAGCGAGGCTCAGCCCCTTGCCCTGTGAGACCGACAGCGACCGCGAGTTGGGGCGGTAGGCGTTGACCACGGGTATGCCGATCCGGTCGAGCCCGGTTACGTTGGCCACCCGCGTGATCCCCATCGCCGCAAGGTGCGGCGCCACGTTGGCAAGGGTTGCGGTGGGCGACACGACCCTGTGCGTGCCGTCCTGAAAGGATTTGAGGGTGGTCATGGCGTCACGGGATCTCAGGCGTCCTGACCCGAGAACAGCGCGACAAGCGCGGCACGGTCCAGTTTGCCCGCGCAGCCGATGCAGACGACGCCGGGCATGCCGCCCGGTGTCGGTGTTGCGCTCCAGCGGGCGCCAACAATCTGGATCACGAAGGTCTCGCCACTGGTATCGGTAACAAAGCCCTTCGCACGGATCACACCGTTGTCGTCGCTGGCAAGGGACCGAGCCATCGCGGTGGCATCCGTCGGACCCGCGGGCGTCAGCACGACGCTTTCGAACTGCGCGTCGCTGTGGGGCACATGCTGCGGCAACGCCGCGCGCGGGGCGGCGTCGAACAGCAGCGCCTTGGGCACGTGGCCCTGACGCGCCGGGATGATGTTGGCGTGGCCACAGACCCGTTCGAGCCAAGTGGCAACCTCGCGCGCGGCATCCTCGGCCACAAGGTCCGCCTTGGTCAGCACCACCAGGTCGGAGTCGCTGAGTTGCCGCAGGATCGTATCGCCCAGATAGGGATCCTCGGCCATCCGGGTCACGGTTTCCGCATCGGCCAGCACCACGATGCCGGACAAGACGAACTGCGACAGCAGCGAGATGTTGGCCGCCAGCGACGCGGGGATCGCCACGCCGGACGCTTCGATCAGAATGTGATCCGGCGCAGGGTCGCGCGCGGACAGATCGCTCAACGCGCCGATGAGGTTGTCGCCAAAGGCGCAACAGATGCAGCCGCCCGCGATGGCGATGACGCTGTCGCCCTCTTGCTCGATCAGATCCTCATCGATGGGCAGCGCGCCAAACTCGTTGACCAGCACGGCGAGCCGCGTGCCACCCGCGTCGCGCAGCAGGCGGTTGATCAGGGTGGTCTTGCCCGCGCCCAGATAGCCCCCGATGACCGTGACCGGCAGGCTCATTGATCAGCAGCGGCAAAGACACGGCCACCCTGCACCGTGCCCCATATGCCGATATCCCTGAGCGCCATCGGATCGACCGTCGTCGGATCATCCTCGAGCACGGCAAAGTCCGCCCGCTTGCCCGCCTCGATCGACCCGACCTCACCATCCAGATGCAGCGTATAGGCCGCACCCAGCGTGATCGCACGAAGCGCCTCATTCACGCCGATCCGTTCCTGCGCGCCCTGCACACGGCCCGACGCGGTGATGCGATTGACGGCACACCACGCGGTGAAAAGTGGCGCCAACGGGGTCACGGGCGCGTCCGAATGGATCGCCATCGGCACGCCGGTGTCCAGCGCGGTGCGGCAGGCGTTCATCCGCAGGGCCCGGGCCGGGCCGACCGTCAGGCGGTAATGTTCGTCGCCCCAATAGAAATGGTGGTTGGCAAAGAGGTTCACGCACATCCCCAGCTTTTGCATGCGCCGGAATTGTGCGGTGTCGGCAAGCTGGCAATGCTGGAGGGTAAAGCGGTGATCGGGCTTGGGGTGTTCCGCCAGCGCGTGCGTCAGCGTATCAAGCGCCAGCTCGGTCGCCTGATCCCCGTTGGTGTGGGTGTGCACGGGGACGTCCGCCGCCAGCGCGCGGCGGTAGATCTCGGCCATCTGTTCGGGGGCGATGTACCACAGACCCTGCGGCGCCCCGTTGTAATAGCCGGGCCAGCGCATCCGTGCGGTAAACCCCTGGATGGAGCCATCGGCAATCACCTTGATCCGCCCCATGCGCAGCCTGTCGGTCGACCGGTCGCGCAGGCTGACGACATAATCCACCAGCTCTTCGGGCGTGTGCCCCATAAAGAACTTGAGCGGCACGATCCGGGCGGGAAAGTCATCCTCTGCCGTGACGCGCAGCATCATGTCCACCGCGTCCGGTTCGAGACGCGAGGCAAGATCCGTGATGGTGGTCGTGCCCGTGCGCACGCAGAGCTTGGCGAAGTCGCGCAAGCCGTCCTCATCCGCATCCGTGAGCGAGCGGTTGAAGCCGACATGCGGCCCGACGGGTGTATACACCTCGGGCCCCTTGAGCGCGCCCGTGGGCAGGCCATCGTCGCCCAGCGGAATGCCGGGATGGTTGATGCCGGGGCGCATGAGGTCCGCAAGCTCCAGCGCACGCGTGTTCACGTTCATGATGTGGCCAGAGGCGTGCAGGACGCCGATGGGCCGCGTCGCTGACACGGTGTCGAGATCGGCGCGGGTCACCTCGGTGTTGTCCATGTAGATCGGGTCAAGTTGGAAGCCGCCCAGCGGCGCGTCGGGATCCTCCAGCTCGGCTTCGGCGTCGCGCAGACGGTCGAGCACGGCGTCGAGCGTCTTGAGCCCGCTCCACGCCCGGCCCGACGGGTCCATCCGGTCAAAGTAGCCGCAATAGACTTTGCGCCACAGCGTGCCCTCCATTGTGTGCGCGTGCCCTTCGACAAAGCCGGGCATCAGGATGTGATCGGCAAACCGGTCGTCACGCGTGTAGGGCCCCCACCCTTCCAGTTCCTCGAGCGGACCGGCCCCCAGAATGCGCCCGTCGCGCACGGCCACATGTGTCGCCTCCGGGCAGGCGGGGTCCATCGTGATGATCCGCTTGGCGCGAAAAATCGTTATGTCGGTCATCGGTTCCCCCCGCTGCTGGCCCTCGGATCAAGGCCCAGCGCGTGCCCCAAGTCAATCGGCACGGCGCAGGCTGGCGTATTTTGCATCACGTTGGCAGGCCGCATACCCCTGATTTCGCGCGGCTTTCAAATTCGCTTTGGATTCAGACGCGCCTCAGATAGCCTTTTGGAAATTAAAATATCCAGGGAGAATACAGATGAAGCATTTTGTCAGATCTTTGCTGGCCTCTGCCGCGATGGCCGCCATCGTCGCAGGTGGGCAAGCCGCCGCCGAAGAGCCGGTGCGCGGCGGTACGCTGGTGTCGGTCATGGGGTCGAACCCCCGGTCGCTGAACGGTGCGGTGCAGTCGGGCATCGTCACGGGCTATCCGGCGGCACAGCTGTTCGCCTCGCCCCTGCGCTATGACGAAGACTGGACACCGCAGCCTTACCTCGCCGAAAGCTGGGAGATCAGCGAAGACGGGCTGTCGGTCACGCTGAACCTCGTCAAGAACGCGACATTCCACGATGGCGCGCCGATTACCTCCGAGGACATCGCGTTTTCGGTCGACGTGATCAAGGCGAACCACCCGTTCAAGACCATGTTCGCCCCCGTCGAGACGGTCGAGACGCCGGATGAGCATACCGCGATCCTGCGCCTGTCGCAGCCGCACCCGGCGTTGATGCTGGCCATGTCGGGCCAGCTGATGTCGATCCTGCCCAAGCACATCTATGGCGATGTGCCCATCGAAGACGTCAAAAGCCATCCGCGCAACAACGAAAACGTCGTCGGCTCCGGCCCGTTCAAGCTGGTGGAGTTCAAGAATGGCGAACATGTGATCCTTGAACGGTTCGACGACTTTTTCATCGAAGGGCGGCCCTATCTCGACCGGGTCGTGCTGCGCATCATCACGGACGTGTCGGCGCGCACCATCGCCTATGAAAACGGCGAGTTGCATCTGGGCGCGTTCGAATCCGTGCCGCAGATGGTCAACCGGCTCAAAGGGGTGGACGGCCTGACCGTCACGCCCGAAGGCTACGGCGCCATTGGCCCGCTCGACTGGCTCGCGATGAACACGGGCGGTGACGGGCCCCTGTCGGACGTGCGGGTGCGTCAGGCGATTGCCTATTCCATTGACAAGAACTTTATCCAGAACGCTCTGATGCAGGGCACGGCGGCGGACAGCCGCACGGGCATCCACCCCGACAGTCCGTTCTACGTAGCAGATGTGCCGACCTACGATGTCGATCTGGACAAGGCCAACGCGCTGCTGGACGAGGCGGGCTCTCCC
>ERZ1740067.799-NODE-799-length-23779-cov-8.701231_pt1 | contig 23779 bp, 22 predicted proteins | sample MGYA00581736_ERZ1740067 | MGnify/ENA primary metagenome ERZ1740067 (study PRJEB43018, sample SAMN04849236) | marine metagenome | isolation source: floating plastic debris | place: Pacific Ocean | collected 2008-08-27 | study: EMG produced TPA metagenomics assembly... | reverse complement strand
AGCGGTGAACGGCAGCTCCCCGTCGCGCACCAGTTGATACAGGCTGGACACACCGGTCTTCGTCTCTTCGGATACGCCTTTGATCTGGTCGCGGATCTTGGTGAACCAGCCGGGGCTCTGGGCCATCCGCTTGGCGATCTGCGCCTTGATCACCTCTTCTTCTTCGGAAGTTGGAACGGGGATGACATCCTCGCCCGCTTCGGCCCGCGCACCCAACAGCACGTACAACGTGGCGTCGCCCCCATCGTCGAGGATCATGTTTGGCCCGTCCTCGAACAGGAAAGATTTGTCGAGGTAATCCCAATGCTCTTCCAGGCTTTGCCCCTTGATCGCAAACACAGGCGTGCCGCCGGCCGCAATCGCCGCCGCGGCATGGTCCTGCGTGGAAAAGATGTTGCACGAGGCCCAGCGCACATCAGCGCCGAGCGCCGTGAGCGTTTCGATCAAAACCGCCGTCTGGATCGTCATGTGCAGTGAGCCGACGATACGGGCACCGGCCAGTGGCTTGGCTTCGCCATATTCCGCGCGCAAGGCCATCAACCCCGGCATCTCGGTCTCGGCGATGTCCAGTTCCTTGCGGCCAAAATCGGCCAACGCAATATCCTTGACGATGTAGTCTTTTGCCATCTGAACGGGTGTCCTGTTACCTGCTGTTAGGCGGGCAGATAGCACCGCAAAGGGTCGGGGACAACGGGTGCGACCATAGAACCGAAATCGCGGCCTCGGTATCCGGCAGGCTATCTTTATGCGCCGGTCCATGGCAGCTTGCTGCTGCATCCGAAATCACAAGTTGCGCATCATGAACATCCACCCAAGCCCGCCCACTGCAAAGCATGTCACAATCAAAACGGGCAAAGCCGCCAAGATCCCGCATCTTCTGGCGTCAAATAGGTACGGCTCCTATTGTATCCCGACTGCCTTTCGGCGGCGTGAGGTGCCCAAGCTACTGCGCGCAGGCAAGGTGTATGAGGAAGAAACGTTGTCCTTTCTGCGCCGCCACGTCGGGACCGGAGATGTGATCACCGGAGGAGCCTTTGTCGGCGACTTCTTCCCGGCGCTTCACGAGGTTCTTGGCAAAACCGCGCGCCTTCACAGTTTCGAACCCTTCCCCGACAGTTTCGACGCGTGTGCCATGACAATGGCGCTGAACAACCTGACCAAGGTGACATTGCACCGCTGCGCCGTCGGGCACGAACGGGGCGTGGCCCCCCTGGCTGTGTCGCGAGGCAAAAACGATGCAAGCCTCGCCGCAGGTATGCGGATCATGACCGATGGCGAAACGACATTAAACACGATCGACGTGCCAATCGTGCCAATCGACGACCTTGTGCCCAAAAGCCGCAAGGTCAGCATTCTGCACCTTGATGTCGAACGGCTCGAGGTGGATGCCCTGCGCGGTGCGTCGCGCATCTTGGCCGCCTGCAAGCCCATCGTCGTGCTAGAAGGCAGCAAACCGTACAATGTGCGCACCTACCTGAACACATTGACCGAACTGGCGCCCGAGGCGGGGTATGTCCATGCCGGGCGGCTGGATCATAACTCGGTTTACCGGCCCGCACTCGATTAGTATTCCACACCACATGAAACAACCGCGCGCATGGCAACGAATGCTGTCCGGTCGGCGGCTCGACCTGCTCGACCCGACCCCGATGGATATCGAGATCGAGGATATTGCCCATGGCCTCGCCTTTGTTGCGCGCTGGAACGGGCAAACCCGGGGCGATTACGCCTACTCCGTGGCCGAGCATTCCTTGCTGGTAGAAACGCTCTTTTGTCGGATCGCGCCCAAGGCACCGGCCAAATGGCGGCTTGCCGCGCTTCTGCACGACGCGCCAGAATATGTGATCGGCGACATGATCTCTCCGGTCAAAGCGGCAGTGGGACCGGGCTACGGCGCACTTGACGAACGGCTGGAGGCGGCAGTGCATCTGCGCTTTGGCCTGCCTGCCAAAGTGCCCCAGCAGGTCAAACGTCAGATCAAAAAGGCCGACCGCATCAGCGCCTGGATGGAAGCCACGCAGATTGCAGGCTTTACCACAGCCGAGGCTGACAAGTTCTTCGGCGCACCGAACCCCGCGCTCATGGACGGGCTCGACATCGTGCTGCGCCCGCCGGTCGAGACACGCAACGCCTACACGGCGCGCCATAACGAATTGCTGGAGCAGTGCGCATGATCAATGTCCGTCCGGCCATCGCCCTGGATGCAGCATCCATGGCGCGTCTCTTGAACGCCATCATCAAGGAAGGCGGCACCACGGCGATCACCTCAGCGGTCACCGGCCCGGATCTTGCCGACTGGATGGCGGCCAATGACGGGCAAGCCGCATGGCACGTGGCGGTCAACAGCGCCGAAGAGGTTGTGGGTTTCCAATGGATCGCGCCCGGCGCGGACTATCTGCCCAAGGAGGCTGCCGAAATTGCAACCTTTGTACAGATCGGCCAGACCGGGCTGGGCATCGGTTCCAAGCTTTTTGACGCGACGAAGAAAGCGGCCAAATCCATCGGATATCGTTGGATCAACGCCAATATCCGCGCCGACAACGAAGGCGGGCTGATCTATTATCAGTCCCGCGGCTTCGTCGACTACGGGCGCATCGAGGACTACCAGCTTGAGAACGGCCAAACCGTCGACAAGATCCTCAAGCGTTACGATCTTTGATCCCCAGCTTTATCTTGCCGAACAAACTCCGGGAGTCTGGGGGCTGGCCCCCAGTCCGACCGCCTTACCGAGGTGAGCGCTTGGCCAGAATGCGCTGCAGGGTCCGCCTGTGCATGTTCAACCGGCGCGCCGTCTCCGACACGTTCCGGTCGCACAACTCATAGACCCGCTGGATATGCTCCCACCGCACGCGGTCGGCGCTCATCGGGTTTTCGGGCGGGGGCGGCAAATCATCCCCGGTGGCCAGCAATGCATTGGTGATGTCCGTCGCGTCTGCAGGTTTCGACAGGTAATCCGTCGCCCCGATCTTGCCCGCTGCCACGGCTGTGGCAATCGCGCCATAGCCGGTCAGCACAACAACCCGTGCGTCGGGCCGTTTCTCCCGCAGCACTTCGACCACATCCAGCCCGTTTCCATCCTCGAGCCGCAGGTCAACCACCGCATAGGCCGGCGGACGAGCGGTCGCGATGGCCTTGCCTGCGGTGACGCTTTCGGCTGTCTCAATCTCGAACCCGCGCTTTTCCATCGCCTTGGCGAGGCGCCGCAGAAAAGGCTCATCATCGTCTACCAGCAAGAGCGATCGGTCTTCGCCGATCTCATTCACCGCGGCATTCGCCATGCAATTCTCCAGTTCCCGTGTTTGGTTGGCTGGACAAGACTATGGCGCGTGACCCCCCATGCGTCAAACTTTTGCTAAAAAATCAGGCGTTTTCAACGAAGCAAGCAACACGTTCGGCCATCGCTTCGGCCGTGATGTCGCGCCGGAAGAACTCGACAAAGCCATGTTCGGGCAGCACCAGATAGGAAAAGGTCGAATGATCGACGAGGTAAAACTCGTCTGATTTGTCATGTGCCTTGTAGTAGGTGCGAAACGTCTTGCTTGCCGCATCGGTCTGTTCCGGCGACCCGGTCAGGCCGATCATCTTTTCGTGCAGGTTGTAGGCAAAGTCACCCACGATCTCAGGCGTATCCCGCTCTGGATCGATGGAGATAAAAACCGGCGTGACGGACAATCCCTGTTCGGCCAGCACATCCACGGCCTCCGCGTTACGCGCGGTATCCAGCGGGCAGACATCCGGGCAGAACGTGTAGCCGAAATAAAGGATCGACGGCTCGGTTATCACATCGCTGTCGGTGACGGTTTCCCCTTCGGCATTGACCAACTCGAACGGTCCACCAATCTGGTTGCCATCCCCGGCAATCTGCGTGGCGCCACATTGCGCAAACGCGGTCTGCTGACCTCCGCCTTGCGACATCCACCAGATGCCCCCTACAAAGAGAGCAACGACAATCGCGGCAAGGGGGGCGGCATAACGCATCATAGCGGACCTCAGATCATGTTGAGCTATATGTTAGCTATCAATTCACAGCCCCAGTTCAACCAACGTTAAAGTGACAGAATGGCGCAACCAGACATCAGCCTGCTGACCGGGCAACAACGGTCCAACTGGATCCGTCTGCGGACGATGATTCTGCTGCGGTGGGTCGCGATCTGCGGCCAGCTTGTGGCGCTGACCGTGGCACAACGCTATTACGGCCTGCAGTTGGAACTGGGCTTGTGCTATCTGGCCGTCGGCGTGTCGGTCATCGGCAACCTGATCGCCATTTTTGTCTTTCCCGAGAACAAGCGCCTGACCGAGACGGAAAACCTGCTGATGGTCATGTTTGACCTGTTGCAACTCGCGTTCCTGCTGTTCCTCACCGGCGGGTTGCACAACCCCTTTGCGCTGCTGCTGCTTGGCCCGGTGTCGATTTCAGCTGCTGTGCTGACCACACGCTCGACCCTTTTGGTGGGTGGCACCGCCATTGTCCTGGTGACTCTGCTGAGTGAGTTTCACCTGCCGCTCAGGACACAACAGGGTTTCATCCTGCGCATTCCGGATCTCTTTGTCTTTGGCAACTGGATTGCGCTTGTGATCGCCATCTGCTTCTTCGGGGCCTATTCGCGGCGTGTGACGTCCGAGATCCACTCTATGTCCGATGCCCTGTCGGCCACGCAAATGGCGCTGTCGCGCGAACAAAAGCTGACCGACCTTGGCGGCGTTGTCGCTGCCGCGGCGCATGAATTGGGGACACCTCTTGCGACCATCAAACTCACCAGCGCCGAACTGATCGAAGAGCTGGATGACCGGCCCGAATTGCGCGAGGATGCCGCACTTATCCGCGAACAGGCGGACCGGTGTCGGGACATTCTGCGCGACATGGGCCGCGCGGGCAAGGACGACCTGCACCTGCGCCAAGCGCCCCTGATGACCGTTGTGCAAGAGGCGGCAGAGCCGCATACCCACCGCGGCAAATACGTGCACTACACGCATGATCCGGATGCAGGGGACGAGATTGACCAGCCGTCTATCCTGCGCAAGCCTGAGATTATCCATGGCTTGCGCAACCTAGTGCAAAACGCCGTCGATTTCGCCGCTGCCAATGTCTGGATCGAAGCGCATTGGACCGCTCAGATGATCACCCTGCGCATCATGGATGACGGTCGTGGCTTTCCACAACAAGTGCTGGGGCGGATCGGCGACCCGTTTGTCCGGCGGCGCAAATCCGGCAGCGACCGGCAGCAGCGACCGGAATACGAGGGGATGGGTCTTGGCCTGTTCATAGCCAAAACTCTGCTGGAGCGCTCGGGCGCAGAGCTGTCCTTCGCCAATGGCGGGGATCCGTATTCCTCGGGCGATAACGAAATTCCCCATGTCGGCGCCATTGTCGAGGTCAGCTGGCCACGGCCCAAGATCGACGCCCGTGAAGGCGAAAACGCGGTGGTCCGTGGCCGGAATGAACCCATCGCCGTCTAACCGTTCACCGAATTGATGCCATTGGTTAACACCCTGTTAACCGGTCTTTGAGACGGTGATCGGGCACGAGCGACAGGGATTCTTGGCGTGTCCGTTTTCGATTTCATCATTGTCCTTTCCTGTGCCGCGCTCGCTGCCACGGCTGGCGTGGCCTACATGCACGCCGGTCGGCAAAGCCCCACGCCGTTGGCCAGCGGTGGTCGTGCCGATGTATCTTTCCTGTTTCGCGACTGCGATTTACAGCATGCCACACCCGCTGGCGCTGCCCTTCTGTCCACCATATCGGCCGAAACCGATTGGCATGCCTTGCGGGCCACGCTCGCGCACCGCTTTCCCGACTTGCCTGATGCGGACGCCTTGCGCCAAATCGGCAATATCGTCATCCCGGCCACCGCCACGATGGATACGGGCCTTGTCCGCCTGTCGCGCGAGGATGAGATGGTGCATGTCGAAATCTCCGACAGCGAACCTGGTGATGCCTATACCATTCACACGATCCGTGCGCTCCAAGCGCGCAATGACATCCTGGAAATAGCTGCCGAAGCGGCACCCTATCCAATCTGGATGCTTGACGCCAAGGGGGCGGTGATCTGGCATAATCCGCGCTACGGTATGCTGCTGGAAACCCATGGCACAGGCGATACCACGCAACCGCTGTTTGATATTCCCTCGCTGGACCATACGGATTCGGGATCTGCCCGGTCCTCTGTCACATCGCCGGGGGACGGGCGCGAAACGTGGTACGATGTGACCATCACCAAGCGGAATGACCGGTCGATCTGCCATGCCGTGGACATCAACGCCGTAATCCAGGCCGAGATTGCGCAGCGCAACTTTGTCCAGACATTGGCCAAGACATTCGCGCAGCTTTCCATCGGTCTTGCCATCTTTGACCGCAACGGACAGCTGGCGCTGTTCAACCCGGCCTTGGTCGACCTGACCTCCCTGCCCGTGGAATTCCTGTCCGGGCGGCCACAGCTTCTGTCGTTCTTCGACAGGCTCCGGGACAACCGCGTGATGCCCGAACCCAAGAATTACATGTCATGGCGCCACGAAATTTCCGACGTGATCGCCGCGGCAACCCACAGCTCGTATCAAGAGACGTGGAGCCTTGATACCGGCCACACATACAGGGTCAGCGGCCGGCCGCATCCCGACGGGGCGGTCGCCTTTCTGATCGAGGATATCACCGCCGAAATCTCACTGACCCGCAATTTCCGCGCCGAGCTGGAGCTTGGCCAATCCATTATGGACTCCTTTGAGGAGGCGCTGGTCGTCTTTTCCTCCACAGGTGTTCTGACGTTCTGCAATGCGGCTTACCGCGACATGTGGAAGATGGATCCCGATCGCAGCTTTGCGGACATTACGATCATCGACTCGCAAAAAGTCTGGCAGGAACGCTCCAGCCCCGACCCGGCCTGGAGCGACATCCGCGACTTTGTCATGAAGATTGGCGAACGGGCGCCATGGGATACGGAGGTGGAGCATATCGACGGTCGCAGTCTGCATGTTCAGCTGTCCCCCGTCGTAGCCGGTGCCACGATGATCCGGTTCACTGTGCTCGCAACAGTGCCCGTCTCACCCACGGCTGCCTAACCATCCGCTTGCGGCGGGCGCACGGCCGGGTAGGGTGCAGTCATGCTGGCCTCCCCTTACACGATCCCCTTGCCTGATGCCGACGCAACCACCGCTCTTGGCCGCGCGATGGGCCGCGTGCTGGCTGTCGGCGACACTGTTTTGCTGGAAGGATCTGTTGGCGCTGGCAAGACGCATTTTGCCCGCGCGCTCATCCAATCGATCCTGCACGTTCCCGAGGACGTCCCCTCCCCCACCTTCACTCTCGTCCAGATCTACGAGACCACGCGCGGCCCGCTGTGGCATGCCGACCTCTATCGCCTGAGTGACCCTGGTGAAGTCGAAGAGCTGGGCCTGACGGAGGCGTTTGATACAGCCATCTGCCTCATCGAGTGGCCCGACCGGTTTGTGGGCGCACCTGCAAATGCGCTCACCCTTTCCTTTGCAGATGCAGGCGATGGGCGTGTGGTCACCCTTGCATGGCAGGCAGGAGATTGGGCAGAACGGCTACCAATGAGGGGAACCGATGTCTGACACACGCGCCGATCTTGCGACGGACTTTCTCGCACAGCACGGCTGGGGCGCTGCGGCGCGCGTGACGATTGCTGGTGATGCCTCCAACCGCCGCTACGATCGGCTGCGGCAGGATACCGGGCACACGGCCGTTCTGATGGATGCCCCACCGGACAAGGGTGAGGACGTGCGCCCCTTTGTTCGGATCACGCAAGAGCTGCGCGAGCGCGGGCTGTCGGCCCCGGCGATCCTTGCAGCGGATGCGGCGCACGGTTTCCTCCTTCTCGAGGATCTGGGCGATAATCTGTTTGCCAAGGTCATGCGCGACGATCCGAGCCTTGAAACACCGCTCTATCAGGCAGCCATTGACGCGCTTGTCCACCTACACGAGGGGCCCGCCCCCGACCTGCTGCCCTATGACGCCGAGGTCATGACGCCGCTCGCGGCACTGGCCTTTGACTGGTATCTGCCCGGCGCCACCGGCGCGCAGGACCCATCCGCCAAAGCCGCGTTTGAAGCGGCCTGTCATGCCGCGCTGTTCCCGCTCGATGATGCGGCAGATGTCCTGATCCAGCGTGACTATCATGCGGAAAACCTGCTCTGGCTGCCCGATCGCGACGGTGTCGCGCGGGTTGGCTTGCTGGATTACCAGGACGCGATGCGGGGCCACCGTGCCTACGATGTCGTCTCGATCCTGCAGGACGCGCGTCGCGATGTTGCACCTGCTATGGCCCAAAGCATGATGGACCGCTATGTCACCAAAACGCGCAGGGACGCCGACGCATTTTCCACCGCGTGTGCCCTGCTTGGCATGCAGCGGAACATGCGCATTCTCGGCGTTTTTGCACGGCTCTCGCTGACCTATGGCAAGCCACATTATGTCGATCTGATCCCCCGGGTCTGGGGGCACCTGATGACGACGCTCAAACACCCTGCCCTCGCAGCACTCGCACCGCACATCACCGATCACCTGCCTGAACCGACGCCCCTGGTTTGCGCCACGCTCAAGGACAAATGCGGGAGCATGCCGCTGTGACCTTTCCCCTCATGCTGTTTGCCGCCGGTTTTGGCACGCGCATGGGTGCGCTGACGGCACATCGGCCCAAGCCCCTGATCGACGTGGCCGGACAAGCACTGATCGATCACGCCATGGCCCTCGCCGAGGATGCCGGGATCACCCGGATCGTCAGCAACCTGCATTACCGTCCCGAGATGCTCGAGGCGCATTTGGCCAATCGCAGCGTTCACACAATCCGCGAGACGCCAGATATTCTGGATACCGGAGGTGGGCTGCGCAATGCTCTGCCCGTCTTGGGCAGCGACACCGTCATGACCCTTAACAGCGATGCAGTCTGGGCCGGGCCCAACCCACTAACGCAGCTCATCGATGCCTGGGACCCTACGCGCATGGACGCCCTTTTGCTGTGTGTGCCCATGGCGCAAGTGCACGGGCGGACAGGGTCTGGCGATTTTACCCTGCGGCCCGACGGTCAAATTGTCCGAGGACCAGACGCGGTCTATGCCGGGGCGCATATCCTCAAGACTGCGCGCGTGCATGACATGCCTGACACCGCGTTTTCGCTCAATGTGGTTTGGAACGAAATGGCCGAAGACCAGCGTCTGTATGGTCTGCGCTATGAGGGGCATTGGTGTGATGTCGGCCATCCCGGCGGCATCGCCGAGGCCGAAGCCATGCTGGCCGCACATAATGTTTGAACCAAGCGACCATCCGCGCCTGTTCGGGTGCGCCCCCGGCATCGATTTTCCCCGCGCCCTGATCGGCGGCCTGACGGCGCGGATGGACGGGACGCCGCCCGACGCCTTGGCGCGGGTGACAATCCTGGTCAACACGCAACGGATGGCCCGGCGCCTGTCCGAACTGTTCGAGCTGGGCCCACCGCGTCTTCTGCCGCGTGTCAGTCTGATCACGCAGCTCGACGCGCTGCTTCCCGATGCGCCGCTGCCTGCAGCCACACCACCGCTGCGCCGCCTGCTCGAACTTGAACCTTTGGTCGCAAAGCTGATCGAGCAAGAGCAAGATTTGAACACCGGCAGCGCAAGCTTTGATCTGGCCCGCAGCCTCGCGCAATTGATGGACGAAATGCAGGGTGAGGGCGTGCAGGCGGATGATATTCTGCGCCTCGACGTGACGGACCAATCCGGCCATTGGGCACGCGCGCAGAAGTTTTTTGGGATCGCGCAGGACTATGTCACCACCACCAGCGAGGCGCCCGACCCCGAAGCGCGGCAGCGCGCCACCGTGCTTCGGCTCGCCACTCACTGGGCGACTGATCCACCCCGCAATCCGATCCTCGTCGCGGGCTCCACCGGGTCACGCGGCACAACGCAACTGCTGATGGAGGCGGTGGCCCGCCTGCCGCAGGGCGCGCTGATCCTGCCCGGGTTCGATTTTGATACGCCCCACGCTGTCTGGGATCAGCTGACGCGCAGCATCACTGACCAGAAGATGCCCCGCGACGAGGATCATCCACAATTTCGGTTTGCGCAAATGATGCACGGCATGGAGGTGCCGCCTGCGGCGATTGCACCGTGGATGGACACCGCAGCACCGTCGCCCATGCGCAACCGGCTGGTTTCGCTTGCTTTGCGCCCGGCTCCGATCACCGATGCGTGGCGTGCCGAAGGGCCTGCGTTAGAAACGGAATTGCCGTCAGCGACCGAAGCGGTCACCTTGATCGAAGCCGAGACCGCTCGAGCCGAAGCCACGGCCATCGCCTTGCGCCTGCGGGCCGCCGCCGAGGATGGGCAGCGCGCGGCGCTGATCACGCCGGACCGCATGCTGACACGTCAGGTTACAGCGGCGCTGGACCGTTGGGGCATCCGTCCCGACGACAGCGCTGGCGTGCCGTTGCATCTGTCTCCGCCCGGTCGGTTTTTGCGCCACGTCGCTGATCTGATGCAAAGGCCGCTTGATGCAGAGGCCTTGATCACGTTGCTCAAACATCCACTCACCCACTCCGCAGGTGGGCGGAATGAGCATCAGATCAACACCCAACGGCTCGAGTTACGGATGCGCAAAGATGGGCTGCCCTACCCGACCGGCCCACTGCTGAAAGCCTGTGCATTGCGCGCAGCACCGCGCGATCCCGATGCGATGGCGGCGTGGGCAGACTGGCTTGCCCAAACGCTGGACGGTGCGCATGATGACGATCCGCGACCGTTGTCCGACTGGGTGATCCGGCATATCGCACTGGCTGAGGCGCTTGCCGATGGTCCGGCGCCGACCGGCGCCTCCGAGCTGTGGCAGAAAGATGCAGGTGAGGCGGCACTGGCGTTGATGCAAGAATTCACCGCGCAGGCGGAACATGGCGGAACGCTGAGCGGACGTGACTACGGTGCACTTGTGTCCGGCCTCTTGTCCGCGGGCGAAGTGCGCAACCCCGATGCGCCACATCCAACGATCATGATTTGGGGCACGCTCGAGGCGCGGGTACAAGGCGCAGAGCTTGTGATCCTTGCCGGGTTGAACGACGGCACCTGGCCCGAGGCACCACCACCCGACCCTTGGCTAAACCGCAAGATGCGTGCGGAGGCAGGCCTTTTGCTGCCGGAACGCCATGTTGGTCTGTCGGCTCATGACTTTCAACAAGCGATCGGCGCACCCGAGGTGTGGTTGACCCGCGCCATCCGGTCTGACGATGCTGAGACCGTGCCCTCGCGTTGGATCAACCGGCTTCGTAATCTTATGACGGGGCTGCCGCAGGGCATTGGGAACGCCTGTTGGGGTGCCATGCGGGATCGCGGCGCACAGTGGCTGGACCAGGCGCGCATCCTGGATCGTGGTCCCGATGTGGACAAGGCGCACCGCCCTGCCCCGCGCCCACCGGTTTCAGCCCGGCCGCGTCGTTTGACCGTAACGGAAATCCAGACACTCATTCGTGACCCCTACGCGATTTATGCCAAACACGTCTTGCGGCTGCGCCCGTTGCGCCCCCTGGTGCCATCTGCCGATGCGCTGCTGCGCGGTATTCTGTTGCATGACGTCATGGAAAGGTTTGTGCGTGACACGCTAGCCCGCCCGGACGCGTGTCGAACAGATGTGTTGATGCAGCATGCGCGCGACATCCTTACCAGCGCGGTGCCTTGGCCTGCGGCGCGCATGCTTTGGCACGCGCGTATTGCCCGGGCGGCCGACTGGATCGTCGAGACTGAGGGACAGCGGCAGACCCGAGCAACCCCAATGGCGATGGAAAAGGACGCGATCGGGCGGCTGGAGATACCGGCGATTGGCACCACGATCGAAGGCCGCGCCGACCGGATCGACCTCGACGCGCAGGGCAATGCCATCCTTTACGACTACAAGAGCAGCATGCCGCCCAGCGCCGACCAGCAGCGGTTCTTTGACAAGCAGCTGTTGATCGAGGCGGCGATGGTCGAGGCGGGTGGCTTTGAGGCGCTCGGTTCGCGACCTGTTGTTGCGGCGCAGTTCATTGGACTCAAAGGCCAGAAAACCGCTGACGTGCCCTTGGACAAAGAGCCTCCTGCCAAGGTTCTGGCGGACCTTTCCGGGCTGCTTTCCGCATATTTAGACCCACACAAAGGCTACACATCCCGGCGTGCACTGTACGAAGATCGCGAAGCGCGCGATTTTGATCAACTGGCGCGTTTCGGCGAATGGGACGTCACCGACGACCCTTTGCCCGAGGATGTGGCGTGACCCCGTTCGACGAAGCGACCCGCCGCCAGCACGATGCGGCGCAGCCCGGCCAATCGACCTGGCTATCTGCCAATGCCGGATCCGGAAAGACCCGCGTTCTGACAGACCGCGTTGCCCGGCTACTGCTTGAGGATGTGCAGCCGCAGCACATCCTGTGCCTGACTTATACCAAGGCCGCCGCGTCCGAGATGCAAAATCGCCTGTTCAAACGCCTCGGTGCCTGGGCGATGCTGGATGATGGCGACCTGCGGGCCGCGTTGCAGATGCTGGGATATACCGGACCCACCGCCGATGCGGACTTGCGCCGCGCCCGCACCCTGTTTGCACGCGCCATCGAAACACCGGGTGGGTTGAAAATCCAGACCATCCACTCGTTTTGTGCTGCATTGCTCCGCCGTTTCCCGCTGGAGGCAGGTGTAAGTCCCCAGTTCACCGAAATCGAAGACCGCGCTGCCGAACTGCTTCGCGGTGAGCTGCTGGACCAAATGGCCGAAGGGCCGGACGCACCCCTGTTGGCCACTTTTGCCCAGATCTACAGCGGCGATGAGGCTTTGAAAGTAACGGCGCGTATCGTGTCTCAGACTGGGCAGTTTACCTTGAATTCGGCTGGCGAAGCGTTGGCGCTGTTTGGTTTGCCTGCTGACCTGACGCCTGAGCGGCTGGTGGCGGACACGTTTGGCCCGGGTGATGCCGCGTTGATCCAAGAGCTTATCCCACTGCTCGCGGCCGGGTCAGCGAACGACCAAAAGGCTGCCGAGAAATTGCGGGCCATCCCGGATCTCAACCTCGCTGCCATCCCCGCGCTGACGGCTGTGTTTGTTTACGGCTCCGGCCAGAAGGCGGGGCATCCCAAGATTGGCGCCTTTCCGACCAAAGCGACGCAAGCCACGGCAGAACATCTCATGCCGGCGCTCGACGCCTTGATGCAGCGTGTCGCCGACGCGCGCGAGGCGCATCTGGGCCTCATCGCGGCGGAGCATGCGCTTCGGTTACATGAATTCGCCGCCCGCTTTGCCGACCGGTATGCGGCAGCGAAACAGACGCGCGCCTGGCTCGATTTTGATGACCTGATCATGAAGGCCCGGCAGTTGCTGTCGGACCCACAGGTCGCGGCATGGGTTCTCTACCGGCTGGACGGTGGTATCGATCACATCCTGGTTGACGAGGCGCAGGACACAAGCCCGATGCAATGGGACGTGATCCGCAAACTGGCCGACGAGTTTTCGAGCGGAACAGGCGCACGCGACGATGTGGAACGCACGATTTTCGTTGTCGGCGACAAGAAACAGTCGATCTATTCGTTCCAAGGCGCCGACCCGGAAGCGTTTGACAGGATGCAACGGGAATTCGGCTCTAAATTGCAGGGTGCGGGTCAAATTCTGAACGATCTGACACTTGACTACTCGTTTCGGTCATCGCCCGCGATCTTGCGACTGGTGGACATGGTGTTCCAACAAGACGCAGGATTTCCTGGCGACGGGCGCCACATCGCGTTTCACACTGATATGCCGGGCCGTGTGGACCTGTGGCCCGTCATCCCCAAGCCCGAAAAGGAAACCGAGCGCGATTGGTACGACCCTGTGGACCGACGCAGCCCCGAACACGAGCATCGGGTGCTTGCCTTGGGTATCGCGCATGAGATCAAGCGGATGCTCGACACCCGCACGCCAATACCGGACGGCGGTATGGTGCGACCGGTCGAGCCGAAAGATTTCCTGATCCTCGTCCAGCGGCGCGGGGGCGTTTTCGGCGATCTGATCCGCGCCTGCAAAGAGCTGGAGCTGCCGATTGCCGGGGCAGATCGGCTCAAGGTCGGGGCGGAACTGGCAGTGCGAGACCTAGGGGCGCTGTTGGCCTTTCTCGCGACACCCGAGGACAGCCTGTCGCTGGCCACCGCGCTGCGCTCGCCGCTGTTTGGATGGACGGAACAAGAGCTGTTCCAGCTGGCGCATGGGCGCGACACGGACTTTCTGTGGCAGACGCTGCGCACCAGTGAGGCACATGGTGAGACGGTCGCCGTGCTGCAGGACATGCGATCTCAGATCGATTTTCTGCGCCCCTATGATCTGATTGAACGGATGCTGACCCGACACCGTGGTCGGCGAAACCTGCTGGCAAGACTTGGCGTCGAGGCCGAAGACGGGATCGACGCGCTCCTGTCTCAGGCGCTGGCCTACGAGCGTGCGTCGATCCCCAGCCTCACCGGGTTCCTCACCTGGATCGAGACCGATGATCTGGAGATCAAACGCCAGATCGACAGCGCGTCGAACCAGATCCGCGTGATGACGGTGCATGGCGCCAAAGGGCTGGAAGCACCGATTGTGATCCTACCGGAATGTGGAAAACGCACCGTGCGCATCACCGATCCACTGGTTGAGATGGATGGTATCCCCGTCTGGCGCATGCCGGAGGGGCAAAGACCGCAGGCGATGCGCGACCGGCTGGAGGACATGCGCAGCGCGCAAGAGGCGGAGTCGCTACGACTGCTATATGTGGCTCTAACCCGTGCGGAAAAGTGGTTGATCGTTGCGGCCTCCGGTGAGCTGAGCAAGGCTGGCGACGATTGGTGGCAACGGGTCGAAGCGGGCATGGAGGCCGGTGGCGCAGTGGCGCTGGAGACGCCGATGGGGCAGGGGTTGCGGCTGTCCCATGCGATCTGGCCCGAAGACGATCTGACCCGTGACAAAACGCCTGACGCATTACCCCTGCTACGGGACGTTTTTACCCGCCCCGCGCCGATACCGGTCAAAGCGGCCGGGCCGCTGTCACCATCGGATCTGGGCGGTGCCAAGGCATTGCCCGGTGATGGGCGAGACGGCGACACCGCCACCGCGTACGGAACACTGGTGCATATTTTGCTCGAGGAATTGCCACCCCGCCCGACAGCGATCTGGAATATCATGGCGGACAGCCTTGTGTCGCAAAACATCTTGCCACCCGAAATGGCGGAGACTGCCCGGCGCGAGGCGCTGACCGTGCTACACGCACCCGATCTTGCCCATGTCTTTCATCCCGACACGCTGGCGGAGGTTCCGTTTGTGGCACGGTTGGGCGCGCAGGTGCTGCGGGGCACCATCGACAGGCTGATCATCACACCCGAGCAGATTGATATCATTGATTTCAAATCCAATCGGGTTGTTCCGGACGAACCAAGCAGGGTGCCCGATGGGCTGCTGCGTCAGATGGGTGCCTATGCGCATGCGATCGCACAGATTTATCCCCGGCACAGCATCCGCTGCGCCATTCTGTGGACCCATACGGCCACGCTCATGCCCTTGCCGCACGATATCGTGACCCAAGCACTGGCGGACACGCCATATCTTGACGCCAGCCGGTAGGGTTCTTACCTTGCCAATCCAACGCCTGACGCCCCTTTTCCGGAGACATGACCATGGCAACCACAGCCGTTACGGACGCGACATTTGACAGCGAAGTGAAAGAGGCCGACCTGCCGGTCGTCGTCGACTTCTGGGCCGAATGGTGCGGACCTTGCAAGCAGATCGGCCCCGCGCTCGAAGAGCTGTCGACCGAGATGGAAGGCAAAGTGAAGATTGTCAAAGTCGACGTCGATTCGAACCCCAACGCACCTGCTCAGATGGGTGTGCGCGGCATCCCGGCGCTGTTCATCTTCAAGGACGGTCAAGTGGTGTCAAACCGGGCGGGCGCTGCGCCCAAAGCCGCGCTGCAAAGCTGGATCGAAGAATCGATCTGAGCCGCCAAGCAGTCGCAGTGAAAGGGCCCCTAAATGGGGCCTTTTTTATGGCCTGCCGAGGCTTTGGCTGGCCAGTGTAACGATTCCGGCAAGCCGCGCCGCCTGGCGCCAACTGCGCTGCGTCTCTTGATGCGGAATGGCCATCCAGTCATTGAGCAGCTGAACATGCGGCAAGAAGCGCACCGCCGGATCATCCGGACCGACCAGAGTGTACCCTTTGAAAAACGCATCTTGTGTTGCCTGTAACAGCAGATCGGCCCCGGCCGGTTGATGGAGTTCCGCGTAATCCATCAACATCCGGACGATATCGAACCCGACCGGCGCGCTGGACGGCGGCTTGAAATCCAGCGCGGTTTCACCTTCGGGTCCCAGCAGCAGGTTCCGCGTGTTGAAATCACCATGCTTGGGCGCCGAAAGGGTCATCTGCCCCGCAAGCGCACGGTCCGGCAAGGCATCACAGCAGGCGAGGAACAGATCCAACTCCGCCACTTTCCGCATGCCCGCCCGTACCGCGTCGGCCTTCTGTGCAATGTGATCCAACATGAAGTGCGGACGGTAGGTGCGCGGTTCGACCTCTCCGGCGCCATGATATGCCGCCAGCCACGCCCCGGCACGTCGCAATAAAGGGCCATGCGCACGCCCTGACCGTAGCTGCGCCTCGAGCGTTTTTCCGGCGGCTTCTGTCATGACCATGACATTGTCGTTGGCGAACAACACGTCCGGCACATGGGCCCTCGGGTTGGACTGCAGTGCGGCGTGCGCGGCACGTATGGCCACGGCGGTTTGTGCGGGCGTCTCCTCTGCCGGGCCGCGCTCCACCATCTTGAGGATCAATCGCTGCGGCCCGATCAGACGCACGACCACGTGGCTGCGCGTTGCGTCCGCCTTGTCCCAAATCAGTTTGGACCGGAACCCGGCAGGATCGAGGCCCAGCGTCGGGGCAATCTCTGCCCAAGCGTCCAGCGCCTGTATTACCCGAGGATCCTGCCCGATACGCATGCCCGCACCTGACCACATTCGCCCCCTGGATTGAAGCCACTCGCGCAAAGGCGCATATAAGCGCAGATCACGGAATGAGGCGGACATGGCAAACACAGACTTTCCCGGTTGGCACGGCACCACCATCATCGGAGTCAAAAAGGGCGGCGAGGTTGTCATTGCGGGCGATGGGCAAGTGTCGCTGGGCCAGACGGTGATCAAGGGGACCGCGCGCAAAGTGCGCAGGCTCAGCCCCGGCGGCCATGACGTGGTTGCAGGCTTTGCGGGGTCCACGGCGGATGCGTTCACGCTGCTGGAACGGTTAGAGGCCAAGCTGGAGGCGACACCGGGCCAATTGGCGCGTGCGTCCGTCGAACTGGCCAAGGACTGGCGCACCGACAAGTACCTGCAAAAGCTCGAGGCGATGCTGATCGTGACAGATGGCGCGGATATGTTCGTGATCACCGGCGCCGGCGATGTGCTGGAGCCGGAACACGACGTGGCGGCCATCGGCTCGGGCGGAAATTTTGCCCTGGCAGCTGCGCGGGGTATGATGAGTACGGACAAGGACGCGGAAACCGTCGCGCGGGACGCCATGGCCATCGCCGCTGACATTTGCGTCTACACCAACGGCAACCTCACCGTGGAGAAGGTCAGCGCATAACCGATATGCTCTATACCCGGCTTGGCAACAGCGGGCTGGTCGTGAGCCGCATGTGCTTTGGCACGATGACATTCACCCATGGCACCGACTGGATTCCAGGCGTGGCAAAGATCGAACAGGCGGATGCGGACCGGATGGTCGCACACGCGCTGGATCACGGCGTGAACTTCTTTGACACTGCCGACGGGTATTCCCACGGCGAATCCGAACAGATCCTGAGCAAAGCGTTGGGAAAACGCCGGAACGAGGCGGTCATTTGCACCAAGTTGGGCTTTCGGCAGACCGACCTGCTGACCGATGCCGGGCTGAGCCGGGGCATGTGATCAAGTGGATCGAGGGCAGTCTGGAACGGATGGGCATCGATTACATCGACCTGCTCATACTGCACAAAACAGACTTCACCACGCCGATGGAAGAAACGCTCGCCGCCCTGCAAACGGCGGTCGAGCATGGCAAGGTGCGCCATATCGGGGTTTCGAACTGGAACGCCTGGCAGGCGGCGCGGGCGGTTCAATATCAACGCGACCATCGCATGGCGCCCTTTGTGGCAGGCCAGTTCCTCTATAACGCGGTCGCGCGGGATATCGAGCTGGACGTGTTGCCGATGATGCCGGAGATGGGCGCGGGCCTGATGGCGTGGTCGCCGCTTGCTGGCGGGCTGCTGTCCGGCAAGTACGATCCCGCCAGGCTGGAAGAGGGCGAGGGGCGCCTGGCCCAAGGGGGCGACTTCCGCGGGACGGACGTGGATACCGCCCGACAGATGATCGAAACACTGGCGCGCATAGCCAAAGCGTATGGCTGCCGCTTTGCAACGGTGGCGTTGGCATGGATCCTCGCACAGGATCGGTCGCATACCGTGATCTTTGGCGCGTCAAAGATGGCTCATTTGGATGCAGCTCTGGCCGCGCCAACCGTGGCATTGGCCGACGACGAGTTAGCGGATCTTTCCGCGATTGCGCCGCCAGCCAAACGCTATCCCCATTGGTTCGACAGCGTCATAACGGATGAACCACTGGCCAAAGCGTTGTCGTGAACAGGGGCCGCCCGGTACCAGGGCAACCCGGAAAACGCGCGTGTCAGAGACGGGTTAGTTCAGTTTCGCCACACCCAGAGGCACATTGAACCGCTCACACCAAATCCACACTTCGTTGTATTGCGAGGCGTCGATGCCCGCGGGCAAAACATAGCTTTGCTTGCCCGCATTCTTGGACAGCTTGCCCATCAGCGTGGCGGGATCGTAGCCATTGCGGCCCAGCGCAACCTTGGGGTCCGGCGCACCATCGAACCAGAAATCATCCTGCAGGACGACCTCGGTCCGGCCGTTATTTGTTACCACCTCGGCACGGCCGCGGGTGACGTGATTGCTGGCACCGGTGAAAGTGCCGATACGGCCGTGACCACCCGCAAAGGCGGGCAGGGCGGTGGACGCCAGCAAGGCGGACGAGGCGATCAGAAAAGAGCGGCGGTTGGTCATGTCAGGTCTCCGATATCAACTGGTGCGGCCAAGATAGGAACCATTCGGTTCAAAATATACCTGGCTCGCGTCTCTGTGACGGAATCGGGCCGAATACGGGGGGCGCAGGTTGCGTTTTGGCGGATTTCGCATAGGTAGCTGAAACACTTTGTAACACATGGGCTGCACGTGACTGATCTGACCCCACGCGAAATCGTCTCCGAACTCGACCGATTCATTATCGGGCAAAAGGACGCCAAGCGCGCCGTCGCGGTGGCCTTGCGCAATCGCTGGCGGCGCAAGCAGCTGGGCGACGATCTGCGCGATGAGGTCTATCCCAAGAACATCCTGATGATCGGCCCCACCGGCGTGGGCAAGACCGAGATCAGCCGCCGCCTGGCCAAACTGGCCCGCGCGCCGTTCCTCAAGGTCGAGGCAACAAAGTTTACCGAAGTGGGCTATGTCGGGCGGGACGTCGAACAGATCATTCGCGACCTGGTGGACGCCGCCATCATCGACACCCGCGAACATATGCGCGACGACGTCAAGGCCAACGCCCGTGCTGCTGCCGAAAACCGCGTGATCGAGGCGATTGCAGGCACGGATGCCCGCGATGCGACGCGCGAAATGTTCCGCAAGAAGCTCAAGAATGGTGAGTTGGACGACACCATGATCGAACTGGACGTCGCCGACACCTCCAGCCCCTTTCCCATGATGGACATCCCCGGCCAGCCGGGCGGCAACATGGGAATGATGAACATCGGCGATCTGCTGGGCAAGGCGATGGGCGGGCGCACCGTGCGCAAGAAGCTGACCGTCGCGCAAAGCTATGACGTGCTGATCGGCGAAGAGGCCGACAAGCTTCTGGATGATGAGACTGTGACCAAGGCCGCACTTGAGGCGGTGCAGGAAAACGGCATCGTCTTTCTGGATGAGATCGACAAAGTCTGCGCCCGGACGGATGCGCGCGGCGGTGATGTGAGCCGCGAAGGTGTGCAGCGCGATCTGCTCCCCCTCATCGAGGGGACCACCGTCAGCACCAAGCACGGGCCGGTCAAAACCGATCATATCCTCTTTATCGCGTCGGGCGCGTTCCACATCGCCAAACCGTCTGACCTGCTGCCCGAACTGCAGGGCCGCTTGCCCATCCGGGTCGAATTGCGCGCACTGACCGAAGAGGATTTCGTCCGTATCTTGACCGAGACGGACAATGCACTCACCCGGCAATACACCGCCCTGATGGCGACCGAAGAGGTCACGGTGACGTTTGATCCCGAGGGGATCAAGGCGCTGGCCCGCATCGCAGCAGAGGTGAACCAAAGCGTCGAGAACATCGGTGCGCGGCGCCTCTACACCGTGCTCGAACGCGTGTTCGAAGAGCTGTCATTCACGGCACCGGACCGTGCGGGCGACGAAATCACGGTGGATGCCGCCTTTGTCGACGAACATCTGGGCGCACTCGCCCAATCGGCGGATGTGAGCCGCTACGTCCTCTAGTCACGTCCGCGCAATTGGCGTACGCCCTGGACAAGACGTAACTCTGGGACATGTGACATGCGCTGGCTTTTGCTGATTTCGATGGCGTTGCTGATGGCCTGCAGCGACCGGACCGCCGCGCCCGTCCTTCCCGAAGCGCTGAATATCGGCATCAACCGGACTGTCTTTATCGGGACGACACGTGCCATGAACGCAGCGGGCGAATTCGGCATCGGTCGCAGTCCGACACTGTCACTGCTCCAAAGCGAGGTTTCGATCCCTCCGGATCGAGAGATCGGGTCGATGTCGGACGGGTTCGACAAGCCCAAGCCCGAGCGTGACTTTGTCCTGGCCTCACTGGATCGGCACAATGATCGCCAATCCTTTGCCGCATCGCTCAGCCGCGAGATCGACCGCAGCTCAGAGGCCGGGCGTCGTGAAGTCACGGTTTTTGTGCATGGGTTCAACAACAGCTTTGCCGATTCCGCGTTTCGGATGGCACAGATGGGTCATGACCTCGACGTGCCGGGCGCGCTGGTCAGCTATTCCTGGCCCAGCCGCGCCAACCCTTTGGGTTACGAATACGATCAGGACAGTGCCCTCTTTGCCCGCGACGGATTGGCGGACCTGCTGCGTACCATTTCTGCGGCCGGCAATCCCGACATCATCCTCGTGGCACATTCCATGGGCAGCTATCTGGTGATGGAAACGTTGCGCCAACTTGAAATTGCAGAACCCGGCTGGGCCGGACGGTCGCTGCGCGGCGTGATCCTAATGTCGCCAGACCTGAACGTCGATCTGTTCCGCACCCAAATCCAGCGGTTTGAAACTGTGCCGGACCCGTTCCTAGTGATCGTCTCGCGGCGCGACATCATCCTGCGACTGTCGGCCAGATTGCGCGGTGAGCCCTCGCAGTTGGGCAACATTGATGACACTGACGATATTGGCGATCTGCCCGTGACAGTGATTGATGTGTCGGCCTTTAGGGACCGACAATCGGGCAATCACTTTATCGCGGCAGGCTCACCTGCCTTGATCCAGTTGCTCAAACGCAGCGGCGATCTGGACCGCGAGTTTGTAGAAGGTCGTACAGGCGCAACCCTGGTGATCCCGGGCCAACGTCGCATCCTGAGCCGCGCGACCGAGATCGAGGTAACCGCGCCGTCTCGTCGCACCCGCTAGTGCCACCGCCACCACCCTTTGAGCCATGGCGCGCATTCTTGCGCCAGAACGCCCGGTGGCTGTCAGCGGGTGCCTTGCTGACGTTGCTGTCATCCTTTGGACAGACGTTTTTCATCTCGCTCTTTGCCGCCGAAGTGCAAGGGGCCTTCTCTCTGTCTCATGGCGCATGGGGCATGATCTATGCTGTCGGCACGATGGCCTCAGCGGCAGTGATGATCTGGGCCGGTGGGCTGACGGACCAGTGGCGTGCCCGCAGCCTTGGCATTTTGGTGCTGGGGTTGCTCGCATTGTCGTGTCTGGCCATGGCACTGAATCCATACGCGGTGCTGCTGCCGGTGATCATCTTTGCCTTACGGCTGACAGGGCAGGGCATGACCAGCCACATTGCCATTGTCGCGATGAGCCGCTGGTTTGTCGCGACGCGTGGTCGGGCGCTGTCGATTGCAACCCTTGGTTTTTCGCTGGGCGAAGCGGTGCTGCCGATCATCTTTGTCGCTCTGCTAGCTGTGATGGACTGGCGGATCCTGTGGGTAATCGCGGCGCTGATCGCGCTGGCGGGCATTCCGCTACTGGCCGCGCTGCTGCGCACGGAACGCACACCACAATCCATGGCGGGCGAGAACCAAAGCCTTGGCATGAACGCGCGCAACTGGACCCGCGGGCAGGCGCTGCGCCATCCGCTGTTCTGGTTCATGGTGCCGGCGCTCATTGGTCCATCGGCATTTGGCACCGCGTTTTTCTTCCATCAGGTCTATTACGCGACGCTCAAAGAATGGACGCATCTGGCGCTCGTTTCACTGTTCCCGATCTATACTCTGGTAGGGATTGCGGCGATGGTTGCCACCGGCCTGGCACTGGATCGGTTTGGCACTGCGCGGCTGATCCCATTCTATCAGCTGCCTCTCGTGCTAGCCTTTGCCGTCTTTGGTCTTGCCACGTCGCTGGTGCATGTGGCGGTTGGCCTCGTTCTTTTTGCACTCATGACGGGCGCAAATGCGGTGCTGCCCAACGCCTTTTGGGCGGAGTTCTACGGCACCGGCAATATCGGATCGATCAAGGCGATGGCGGCCGCCGTCATGGTCCTCGGCTCAGCCATCGGGCCCGGGCTGACAGGGGTGTTGATCGACACGGGCATATCGCTTGATACGCAATATTTGGGCGTCGCACTCTACTTCGTCTTTGCAAGTGTCATGATGTGGATCGGAATCACCCGGTCTCGCCCAGCCCTAACGGCGTTTGCGTAAATAGACATAATACGCGCCACCACCCCCGTGCCGGTTGTGCGCGGCACTCACTTGCAACACCACCGATGACAGCGGCGGCACCGACAGCCATTGCGGCACCTGATGGCGCAACACGCCCAGCCGCACGGGGATCGGCCCCCCCTCATCGCGATCCTTGCCTTTGCCCGTGACGACGAGCACCAAACGCTTGCCCTGTGACTGTGCCGACAGGATAAAGCGGGTCAGGGCCGGGTGCGCGCGATCCAGCGTCATGCCGTGCAGGTCCAGCTTGGCCTCCGGGCGCAGCTTGCCCCGTTTCATGTTGGCGAACGCCTTTTTGTCCATATGGACAGATTGCCCGTTCAACTGCTCGGCCAGTGTCACGGAGAGATCGACGCGCGTCGTCGGTTCAGCACTGGGCACGGGCCGCGATGACGGCACCGCCACAAACGACGCCACGGGCTTGTCGCTCCGCACAGGTGTTTCCACAAAGTCTTCGGGCCGCAGGTTGCGTTGCGGATGCAGCCGGTCGGTCTGGTCGGCAACCTTGCGCCACAGCGCTTCTTCGTCTGGTCGCAACTGACGGCGCCGGGTCATGTTTCACCTTCGGGCAGCAGCGCATAGGCCCGCTGGATCGGCATCAGCACCAGCATCCGGCCTGGATCGCGCAGGCGTCCCGCCTGCCGTCCGGCCCGATCGCCCGTGCCAAAGAACAAATCAGCCCGTTGCGCCCCCTTGATGGCTGACCCGGTGTCTTGCGCAATCATCAATCGGCGCAAGGGATCCTTGCCATCTTTCTCGACCCAGACCGGCGCACCCAGCGGGACAAAGGCGGGATCGACCGCGACCGACCGCATCGCCGTGATCG
>ERZ1740067.798-NODE-798-length-23798-cov-8.517458_pt1 | contig 23798 bp, 23 predicted proteins | sample MGYA00581736_ERZ1740067 | MGnify/ENA primary metagenome ERZ1740067 (study PRJEB43018, sample SAMN04849236) | marine metagenome | isolation source: floating plastic debris | place: Pacific Ocean | collected 2008-08-27 | study: EMG produced TPA metagenomics assembly... | reverse complement strand
GTCTGACGGGCTTGGGCGTTTCCTTCGATCCGGGCGGTCACTGCGCCGAGGGCGACGGCAGGCTGATCGTGCTCGGCCACAAGGCCGGGCGCGTCCTGCAGGATGGCGCGCGGGCCGATGTGATCGCTGGCGATGACACCGCAGCCCGTGGCGAGCGCTTCGGCAATTACGAGGCCAAACAGCTCTTCCCACGTGGCGGTGCGCTGGGAGAGCGACAGCAAAACATCGTGGTCGGCCATGTGTCGCGCAAGCTGGGCACGGTCCTGGACCGCACCCAGATGGATCACGTTTGCGGGGAGCTGCGTCTCGAGCGGGCCACGGCCTATGGTGGTCAGCGTGACGGCATCCTTGGGCAGCTTTTCAAGAAGCGCCAGCATCTGCGGCACACCCTTCTTGGCGCTCAACTCGCCCACAAAGAGCAACTTGAGAGGGCCGCCCTTGCGCGCGCGCCGGGGTGTAAAGAACCCTTCGGCGACGGCATGTGGGATAACATGCGCCTGGGTCTGCATGGTCTGTGCAAGCGCATCGGCCACGGGGCCGAGCACCGCGACGGTGCTGACATTTGGATGCGCCAGAAAGCGCTGCCAACGGCGCTGCATGGCCTTGCGGATCAGCGGAGGCTGGCGCGGTGTGCGGTCCATATGCCAATCCGGCCAGGACGTGTGATACACAATGCGATTGCGGCGCGCGAGCCCTTGATACCAAAGCAAACGCGCGTCCCAAGGTGCAAATCCAAGGACGATAATCTCACCACAGATACGGTGCTGCCTGATGCGGAATGACGCGTCTTGCACTGCGTTTGCAGTCCGCTGCGCGAGCGGTGCACGGTCCCGAAGCCCGGCGCGGAGCCACTCTTTGCACACGCTGGTTCGATGCGTTCCGGTGAGGCGGATGCGGCCTTGATCGTGCAGCGCAAAGAGCGCCGGGAAGTATTTCTGCGGATTGGTTTCATGCAGCAGACGAACGCGCGGGATCATGGCGTGACCTGCTTTAGAAAGGCGGCAGTCTGCGCCCCGATTGCCGGCCAGGCAAAGGCGGTCAGATCGGGGGCACCTTCGGGTGCGATCTCTAAAGCGCTTTGCAGATCTGACGCGGTCAATGGGCCGTCGAAAAGATGCACCCAAGTGGCGCCCACACCGGCGCGCAGGTCTTGAAAGGGGGGAAGGTTGGGCACCAGAACGGGCCGGTTGCATGACAGCGCATAAAGCACCGAGCCCGAATTCTGGACAGCGGCAAAGGGCAGCACAACAAGGCGCGCGGCGTGAACGCGGGCAGCGAGTTCGGTGTCGCTTAGAAACATATCCTCGCGAGTGACGCTGTCTTTGAGATGCGGCTGCACGCCTGCAAGGGCCGCTGTGACATCAGTGTCGGGCTGGCTGCGGCTTGTTGCGCCGCTGATACGCAGATGCAGATCGGGACGGTCAAGATCCGCGAAGGCGCGCACCAGATCGCCCACACGTTTATAGGGGGAAACCCCACCGAAAAAGAGCAGTTCGGCCCGGTTTTGCGCAACACGCGGACAAGGCGGGACAGGATAGCTGCCATGGGGCGTTATAGCACTTGGACGGTTGGCGAGCGCTGGGAAACGGGCCTCGGCCGTCTGGCGCGATGCCTTGGACAGATAGAGCACCGCATGCAGGCGGTGCACAAACCACGGCCAGAACAGCGCATTGAGCAAGGTCGCATGGCGCTGCGTGGGCCGCTGCAGGTTATGCGCTGTCCAGACCCACAGCACGCCGCGTGCCGCACACCAAAAGGCCAACAGGCGCAGCGCCAAAAGCTTGAGAACCGCGATGGGCAGCGTTGCATTTGCAACAAACGCGTCCGGCCAGTGCAGGTGCAAAATGGCACCGCGCGGGGCGCTGACAAGCGCGCTTAACGTGCATTCGACGACCTGCACATCATGGGGCGCAACCGCGCGGTAGAGCAGCGCCTGATAAGGGTTGGTATCGGCGGTTTTAAAGGCGGGCCAGCCTATGACCTGCACGGCGCGGGTCATTGTGGTTGCTCCAGAATTCGAAGCAAAGCATGGGCTTGCGTGCGCCATGTAAAGCGTTTGGCATGGGCCTGCCCCAAGGCTGCACGTTGGGCCCGGAAGGTTTCATCTGTCAGAAGCTGCGACGCGGTTTTCACGAATGCGTCGTGATCGTCAGGAGCATGATAAAGGGCTGCATCCGCGCACCGCTCGCGCAGGCTTGGGATGTCGGAACAAAGGACCGGGCAACCATGATCCATGGCCTCGATCGGCGGCAGGGGCGAGGCTTCGTAATAGGATGGAAAGAGCAGGAAACGCGCGGTGCTGTAGGCCGCGGCGATCTGCGCGGGATCGTTGATTTGCCCCAGGCATTTGATCCGATCGGCAACGTCCGAGGGCACGTCAAGCGCCAGTGCTTGAAGGCTGGCGGCCGTGCCCCCGATGATGTGAAACCGTGCGTTGGGATGCGCACGCAACAGCGCGGTGGCGATGCGCAGCACCCCGTGGGCGTTCTTGCGTTTCGACAGCGAGCCCACATACAGGCCCAGCGGCGCACGCGATGTTTGCGCACCGCGCGGCAAGGCTTGCCCTGCGCCGCCATTTTGCAAAGCATGAAAGCTGGGGTGTCGCGATCTGCCTGGATAGTGCCGCTGGATCGCGGCTTTTTCGGCCTCCGAAACGGTAATCAAATGGGTGCTGTGGCGCAGCGCGACAGGCACCACCGCATTGTAAAAGAGACGGAATTTCCGGCTATAGGCATCAGGCATGTAGCGGTAGGAGAGGTCATGCACCATCACCAGCGTCGGGTGCGCGCCCCGCTTCAGACGGGCAGCGGGCGCTGTATTCCCCAAGCACAAAAGCGTGTCACCCCCCGCGATGCGGGGCAGTTCGATCTGTTCCCAGGCGTGGCCTGTCAGAACGCCCGCGCGGGTAATTTTCAGACAGCGCAAATCTGGCGGATCCACCAGTTTGGCGCGCGCTGGCACCACGATGCGCGGCGGCACCAAGCAGCCATCGGCGGCCAACGTATCAAACTCGGCCAAAAGGGCGCGGGCCACCCGCTGCACGCCTGTGACCGGCTGGGTCAGAAACCTGCCGTTCAACACAAGTGGCGGGACCAACCAGCGCGTTGGCGTGGCGCTGTGAAAAGCGCGTTTATTGACCAGTTCGACCAAGAACGACCCCCGCTGTCAGAAAGATCAGGCGGCAATCCAGAAAGAGGCCAAGCCCTGCGTGATATGCTTCGTCGAAATGCACACGGTCGGCAAAAGAGGTGCGCCCGCGGCCATAGATTTGCCACAGCCCCGTGATGCCAGGGCGCAAGGCAAAATAGGCGCGGCCGCCTGCGGCGCGGTAAAGACGCGCCTGATCGGCCATGAAGGGACGCGGGCCGACCAAGCTCATCTCGCCGCGCAGCACATTGAGCGCTTGCGGCAGCTCATCAAGGCTGGTGGCGCGCAAGATGCGCCCCAGCGGCGTGATGCGCGGATCATGAGCGAGCTTTTGATCGCGCGCCCATTCACGGGCCAGTTCGCAATTGTTGGCACAAAGTGTGGCCAACGCCTCGTCCGCGTTCACAACCATGGTGCGCAATTTCCAGAATTTGAACGTGGTCCCGTCGCGGCCAATGCGGGGTTGGCTGTAAAACCCGGGGCCGCCATCCTGTCGAACCAGAAGCCACAGGAGCGCAAGCAGCGGCAGCAAAACAGGGAGGATCGCAAGGACGACCAAGATGTCGAAAATACGTTTGAAGACCGCATTATAGACAATGCTTTGAGACAGGGGGCGATCTTGGATTGCAGGATCGAAATGCAGGTCACGGGCCAGGTCTTTCATCATAATCCCCTCAGGCTGACAGCAACGATTTGGACTGGCAGGTCCACAGAGATGCTTAAAATGCGGTTAAAAATATTTGTAAGAAGCCGGTGCTTAACAAAGGCTTAATCAACGCCGAATTGTGGGTTTCATTTCTGAGAAACTGGGCGTGACACAAATAAATCGTTTCAAATTCAATGGATTAAACGATGCCGCGAGAAAGGTCTTATTAGGGGCTTTCCGGGCAAGGTCGCTGTGATGTGGGGGCACAGGCACGCGTTTGAGCGCGCGCGCAAGGCCGTGAGTGGTGGAACATGAGATTTTTGAAAAGCATACGCGGCAAGGCCGTGACGTGGACCGCTGTGATATGCGCGGTCCTTGCTACAAGCGCTGTGAACGGCAGTGCATTTGCCACCCCACTTGCCACCCCACTTGGCGCGCAGAGCGTCGAACGGATGCGGGTGCCGCCGCCGCGTGACGGTGCTGTAATGCTCACACGGATTGCGCTGAAAACGCCTGATCGACGCGGGCGTACTGTGCTGGTTGTGCGCAACGATCGCGGCGGCTCTGTCGGGACGCGCGCGCGCGAGATCGCGCATCTGCGCGCGGCGGATCGTGCGGTTGAGCTGCGCGGGCGGGTCTGCCTGTCGTCCTGCACGATGTATCTGTCGCTTCGACGGGTTTGTGTCAGCCCGTCGACGACCTTTGGGTTTCATGGGCCCAGCTATTACGGTCGTCCGCTTTCGGCGCATGACTTTGAGCATTGGTCACACGTGATTGCGGACCATTACCCGGCGGCATTGAAAGACTGGTATCTCACAACCGGGCGCTATCGCAGCCGCGGGTATTTTCGGATGAAAGGCAGCGATCTGATCCGGATGGGCGTGGCGCAATGCCGGTGATGCCACTGCCGATCTAGTTGGGCACCGTACTTGTCGTGGAGGTCGTGGTGTTGCCACCCTCCCCACCGCCACCGGCTGCGGCCGCAATCCCTGCAAGGGCTGCAAAGCCACCCAAAGCGGGCGCAATCAAAGGCACAAAGTTTGTCGCATCCTGCGCAGGCGGCAGGTTGAGGCATTCGGGATTGCCCGCATTCACCGCAGCCTCACAATCGAGCGGCCCGGTCTGCGCAAAAGCGCTGACGGCCGAAAGGCTGATAAGCAGAACAAGGGTGGACATGATCGACAGACGCATAGGCCTCTCCAGAACAACGGGATGTTTAGCGAATAGAATAGCAGCCTTAACGCTTTCTTAACCCGCGGCGGGATTATTGGTTAACACTCTTTAACGCATGCAGGATCCCCGCCAGTGAAGCATCATCGCCTGACATTGTCGATGCCAGATCAAAGCCCCACCCTACCGGCCACTGACACCGCGCCGCAGACCCTGCGCGACCCTTGGGCGTTTGACGCCATCAGCGCTGTTCTATGGCGCGGCAAGTTGTGGATCCTGGCCTGCGCCCTTGTCGCAGGCGCCTTGGGGCTGGCCTATGCCAAATGGGTGGCCACGCCGATCTATACTGCACAATCGGTCGTCATGCTGGAGACCCGCGAAGAGCAGATCGTCGATCTGGACAGCGTGATCGGCGGCTTGTCAGGCGACGCCAGCGTGGTGAATTCCGAGGTTGAAGTGCTGCGCTCGAGAGGGTTGATGGGCAAGGTCGTTGACCAATTGAACCTTTCACAAGACCCTGAATTCAATGTGGTTTTGCGTGGCATGTCGCGCGTGGACCGGCTCAAGGCGTTGCTGCGCACACCGCCGTTGCCCGACACCTCTGAGGCGAAGGCACGCGACCGGGCCATCAACCACCTGCTGCACGTGACCGACATGCGCGCGGTGCCGAATTCGTTGGTGTTTCGGATCAGGGTGCACGGTCCCGATGCCGCAAAAACAGCACAGATCGCAGACACGATCGCGACGCTTTATGTGCGCGACCAGCTGGACGCCAAATTCACCGCAACCGAACAGGCGACCGCGTGGTTGACCGCACGGGTCACGGATTTGCAGGCTGATCTGGAGGCTGCAGAGGCGCGTGTCACGGCATTCAACACGAACACGGCGCTGATTTCGCCTGAGGTTCTGACCGGCCTTGAAAGACAGCTCAAAGACATGCGCGAACGCAGCGCCGCCCTTGCCCAGGGGCAGGAAACCGCGCGTGGGTTGGCGCAATTGGCGGCACTGGCGCGCTCGCAGGCGGATCTGAGTGCGCAGATTGCGCGGCAAAGCGAGGACATGATCGCGTTGCAGCAACTCAGCCGCGAGGCCGAGGCGACGCGCCTGCTTTATGAGCATTTCCTCACCCGGCTGAAGGAGACATCGGCCCAGCAAGGTATCCAGCAAGCCGACAGCCGTATCCTGTCGCACGCCGTTGTGCCCGGCACGCCTACAAGCCCCGATACGATGCGGATTATCCTGATGGCCGCGCTGAGCGGCGCGCTTGGCGCAAGCGGCATGCTGATGTTGCGCGACATCCGGGACACGCGGTTTCGCACGACGCCTGATCTGGAAGCGGCAACGGGGCGACGTGTGCTGGGGCAGATCCCGGTGTTGCCCTTGGGCGCGTCGCAAAATGCCATCCAATACCTGATCGACAAACCCCGCTCTGCCGCCGCAGAGGCTGTCCGAAATCTGCGCACATCGGTTCTGTTGTCACAAGGCGGGACGGCACCGCAGGTCATCCTGTCGACGTCCTCTGTCCCTGGTGAAGGCAAAACGACAACGGCTTTGGCCCTTGCGCAGAACCTGGCGCAGATGGGCAAATCGGTTCTGATTATTGATGGCGATATCCGACGGGCCCGGCTGTCACATCAGCTTGATCTGCCTTCCACAGACGGATTGAGCGACGTGTTGAGCGGCGCGGTCCCGCTTGAAGACGCCGTGCAGGAGGTGCCGCATCTTGGGGTCCATGTGCTGACCGGCTCACAGACGACGATGCAGCCGACCGATCAGTTTTCATCAAGCGCTTTTGCGCATCTGATCGCGGCCTTGCGGGCGCATTTTGACGTGATCTTGATCGACAGCCCACCTGTGCTGGTCGTGCCGGACGCGCGCATTCTGGCGCAGGTCGCGGATATGGTGCTGTTTTCTGTTCGCTGGAACAGCACAACTCAAGCGCATGTGCGCGAAGCAATGCGGCTTTTTGAAACCTCGGTGCAGCGGGTCTCGGGGTTGATCCTGACGCAGGTCGACCCAAAGGCCTTTGGCCCGTATGACACGCATGTTGCCGGCAAATCCGGCTATTACATCAACTAGTTCGCCGCGGCGCTGACCCCGGTTGAGATGAGCGATGGGGTGATCTGCGTGACAACCCGGCTCCACCGGGTCACCGGCTGTTCTGCCACGAAGATCACATCGTTGGGACGCAGTTCGAACCGGGTCGCGAGAAGCAGGTTTGCCGCGTTGCGCGCATCAAGGTGCCATGCCGTCACCGCCGCAAATTCGCGCGGGTTCTGTGAGCCGCGCAGCACATAGATTTCGCGGACATTGCCGGTGGTAGTCGGCACGCCGCCGGCGCCATCATAAAGCGCATCGGCGAGGCTGGCGCGTTGGTTGAAGGGCAGCGTAAAGCGGGACTGGCTGCCAACCTCTCCGGTCAGATAGACATAGTCGCGTTTGACGCCGCCCAGATCAAGGCGGGTCTGGAAGTTGCTGCGGGCCTCTTGCAGGCTCGCGCGTCTGAGCGACACTTCGGTGGCAAGTTCGTTCAGCGCAGCGCTTCGTGCATTCTGGCGGAACTCGGCCAGGCGGATTTGCTCTTCGAAATAGGCCGAGGCTTTTTCAAGCTCGAACTCGGTATCGACAAAGACGCTGTCGCCATCGATCAGCTGGATACGCTGCAAGCCGCTATCGGCGTAGAGCCGGCTAAGCGGGATCTGGAAAAGCGATCCGTCGCGGTAGATGCGGACAGAGGCAAAATCAAGATCATCCGCAGTCACCCCACCCGCTTGCGCAAGGGCTTGGTCAAGAAAGAGCGGCGTCAGGCGGATGGGTGCGACGGTCGGGCGGGCGACTGCGCCGCCGATCGAGACTTTGCGCGCGTTGAATTCGGCAATCTCGAGGCTGAAGGTCGGGTCGATCTGGTTTTCGACAAGACGCTGGAACAAGAGCGCTTCGGCATCTTCGAGCGTCTGGCCCGCAATCTCGACACGGCCAACATCGGGGATCGCGATGGCACCATCATCTTGCACCGTATAGCCCTGACGGCGGTTTTGGGCGGCCAGCAGACCTGTCAACTCTTCGACAGTGCCGCCGGTTTGCGGGGTCGCCAAAAGAACAACGTCGCCGACACCGATCCGGTAGGGCCCCGGATCCGCCGCAGGTGGCACCCGCGTTTCCAGTGCTTGTGGACGGGTCTCGGGCGTTGAGACGGGCAAGGGCGTGGCCCCTGCCCCGCGCAACCCGGAACTGCCGGCGGTCTGGTTGAAGATCGCAGGCAACGTTTGCGGCGTGAAGCCGGACCGGTTGGCCACCATGACACTTTCGGCGGTCACAGGCACAACCCGCACCTTGGAGGCGTCCGAACTGCCCGCGATCACGTCGGGGCTTTGGTAGGCCACACCGCAGGCAGTCAAAGCTGCGGTGAGCAGAAGGGCAAGGGTGAGGCGCACGGGAGCGTCCTTTTCGGATGTCGTCTTCTTCAACTTATACGGTCCTCTATTGCGCCTTGGTTTCGCAAGGGTTTTCTTCAATTCGGAATGTCACGGATCGCCAGCGGGCCAGTGAATGCACCCGCCCATTGACGCGATTGCAGAATGCTGCCCGACGGCGCGATCCAGTAGAGATTGGTAAACGTCTCGGACAGGCTGGCGCAGTCTTCGGCCATCAGACGGGCCGTCTGCGGGCCACGTCCGACATCAATCTGGCGTGCGCCGCGATTGGTAATTTCGCAGACATAGGCGCGTGTGATGGCCTGATCTTCGCCGTTCAGGAAGGTGTGAAAGCGCTCGGCAAGACCGGGCTGATTTCGGATCAGGCGGCGCTGTGACTGCGCGGTGTCAGAGGCGAGCATATCTGCGCCCAACCCGCGTGTGGCGTGCAGCAGACCCGCCTGGGTCGTGACACTGACGCCATCGGCGCTGCGCCATGTGGTTTTGCCGTCGCGCGTTGCGCTGGCGACAAACGGGGCCAGCGCGTCTTCGCGCGCCTCGACCGAGATGAGCAGCGCAGGCGCGCCCGATTGCAGCGCTGCCTCGATCATGGGATCGGGCGCTGGGGTGTCGCAGGCCGCAAGGGCCAGGATCAAAGCCAAGCGCCTCATCGCCAGAACCGCCCCCAACGGTCGCGCAGTTCGGGATCATGATTGCCCCGTGTCATTTCATAAAGCCGGTTGCGGACGTTCAAACGCGCGCCCCCGTCGCGGGTCACAGGGCGGATTGTCGTCGAATAGCCCCCGCGTGCGCTTTCGCCAGACAACCAGTCGATGGGTACGGTGATGCGAATGCCCTTGTCGAAAGACCCTTCACCGAAATCCTCGAACGAGACATCGGTCAGCGTGAAGAAGGCGCCGACGCGAAAACCGTTGTCAAACTCGCGATCAAGGCCAAACGTGGCGCCATAATCGCCCGCAAGATAGCGCCCGGCGTCAAGCTGGCCCAGGTAGCCATTGCCAAAATCATAGTAGAGCGAGGCGTGGCCGGTGGTGACCTCATAGTCTTGAAATCCAAGACCTAGATCGAAATCACGCTGCTGCGTGTGGTTGATCTCAAGACCCAGCGCAAGCGGGCCAAGGACGGGTTTCCACAGAAGTTCAGCGGACAGGCCGCCATGCATCCGTTCCAGATACCCCGCCGTCAGACGTGCATAAAGATCGGGACCGGGTCGAAAGAAATGTTCGGCCGTCAGATGGGTCAGCTCGAGGTCGCTTTCGGTATCATAAAGAACCGCGTCAGAACGGACGCGCGGCAAAACCGAGTTTGACGGGCGCGTGGATTCGTCAAGATTGCCCAGCAGTGGCTGGCGCAGCGCACCCGAAAAGATCACATCGGCGCGTGGCGCATAAGACGCGGAAAGCTGCGCCCCGAAATCAACGCGAACGGGGTTGTCGGGATCAAAAAGGGCGGGTGACAGATAGGGCGTCATGCCAAAGGTAAAGCGCGGGTAGATGTCCGCATCCGGGGCAAGACGCATATCTGCCGCGTCTTCGATATCGGCGCGTACGTAACTTTGCCAGGTCCCGTCGAGGGCGGTTTCAAGCTCTTCTAGATCGCTGCGGCGAAAGGTGATTTTCGAGGTCGGCACCCCATTGACCATGGGCACCAGTACAAGCGTTTCGACCTGCGGTGGCAGCGTATTGGCCAGCACGCGCGCGGTGCGGCCCAGCGCCTGCGGCGTTGCCGCATAGCGGGTGTTGATGATCCGCGCTGTTGCCGTTTCACCCGCGATCTCAAGAGCTTCAAGGGTGATCCCCTCGCGCTCCAGCTGGCTTGATGTGGACAGGGCGCCCGGCACGTTCCAGCTGGCCGCTGCGATCTGACCACGGGGCTGTATCGGAGGCGGAGCGGCATCGAGCCCGCCGGGCGCGGCGGGATTGGCCGGATCCAGTGAATAGCTTAACACTGCACCAATTTCAGTTCCGTAGAGGGCGTAAAGCCCAAGCCCCACACCATTGTCGAACCGGTAATCGAGGCCAAAGTTGAACGGGCTTTCGCGCTCGAACCCGATCCGGTCGGCCTCAAGGTCATATGCATCCGAGCTGTATTCAACGGACAGGCGCAGCTTATCAGTGGCTTGATAGCTTAGACCGGCAAAAAGGGCTGCATCACCGCGAAAAAACTGATCGGTTTCGACGCGGCCCACTTCGGTAATTTCGTCTGGTGGATCCGGTCGATCGCTGAAACGGTTGCCCAAAGGATTGGAAAATCCATTCAAGGACCCAAGACGCCCCCACCCGATCCCGCCTGTCACGCTAAGACGCGGGGTCACCGTCTTGGTGGCGACGATGTATTCCGAGGCCAGCAGCCCGGTGCCGCCAAAGTCACGCAAACCAACCGCAATCGCTGGAAAACGCAGCGTTTCCTCGGCGATCAGCACATGCAGATCAAAGCTGCGGTCAAAGCGGTCTTCGGGGTCGTCGAAATTGTCGATCACAGAGTAGCGGAACGTGCCCGTGACGCGCGGTGTGATCTGAAAGCTGAGCGCGGTGCGCGAAGTCGCCCCAAAGCGCGCTGTTGAGAGCGAAAGCTGCCCGTCGGGCAAAGCCTGCGCGCTTGGCATCTCGATCAGGCCGGGGGTGCCATAAAAGGACAAGGCCGCGCCTTCGGCCAAGGCGCCTGTCGCCATCAGGCTCACCGCATAAAAGCCTGTAAAAGGCGCACAAATGGCTCGTCTACGTGTCACATCATCCGCTTTCGGATCCCCGCGCACACGCTGACCCATTCTGCGCGCCCTGACAATCCAAAGTTGCATATGAGCCGCATATGCCACCGAACGGTGCGCTCATCTGGCATCAATTATTGCGTTCTAGAACCCGATCTCACCGCAAATCCGATCCGTTAGGAGAGTTCGATGACAAATCCCTTTGCAAACCGTGCCATGCACCTGAGCGGCCCTGCCCGCGATATTGAGCCGGTCACCCCCAATGACAGCGCCCCTCTGGCGGACGTTGCTGTCGCCCTTTATGTCGAAATCGGCGGCACGTTGTCGATCCTGACCGAAAAAGGGCAGACCCGCACCGTGACGGTCGCTGATTTCTCGATCCTGCCGGTCGGTGTGCGGCAGGTTCATGCAACCGGCACGACCGCCAGCGGCATCCACGCGTTTCTGGTTTCGTGATGCTGGGTTTCGGGTTGGACACGGGCGTGTTGGCCGCCCGGCGACAAGACCGCGTTGCCAGCGGCGCGATTGTGCTGGATTTTACCACGGGCGTGCTGCCAAGCGTGGTCACGCTGACCCGCGCGAGTGCCGCAACGGTCGTAAATGCCACCGGTCAGCAGGTCAGCGTTGCGGCAGATGTGCCGCGCTTTGACCATGACCGGCAAACCGGCGCGCCTTTGGGCCTGCTTGTGGAGACCGGCGTCTCTAACTTTGTGATCCACGCGGATTTGCGCACCCATCCACACGGCAACAACACCAACATTCAGGCGATGCCCGCTGTGACCGGCCCAGATGGGAAAACCGGCTCGGTCTATCGGCTGACCCAGGGTGCACAGTCGAGCACCTTCTTGAAGCTGGGCCAGTTTTCCGGTTCGGACGCCAAGGTGATAAGCCTTTGGGTCAAGGCGATGGGTGCTGATACCGACTTTCAGTTCTACGCCGACGGCAGTGCCGGGATCAGTCCTGTAAAAACCGCGACAGGCGATTGGGTGCGGGCATTTCATAGCGCCGCGCGTTCCGGGCAATGGGGGCTTAACAATGGGTCGGACACATACGGATCGGATATCTTGATCGCCCTGCCCCAGATCGAGTTTGGTCTGACACCGTCCAGCTACATTCCAACCAGCGGCAACGGCGTCGACCGCGCGCCTGATCTGGTGCGGGTCGATGGGATCAACGGGATGTTCGACGTGACCTTACGCTATGGCTCGGGCGTCGAAGAGATCCGCACTGCGCAAAACATCAGTGATGGCTGGTGGCCCAGCCTTAGCGCACCGCATCTGGCACGGATTGTTTTGCGTCCATCCGCCTGACGGCATTTGAGGTGATATGTCGCCACCTGCCCTGACGAGAGAGGCATGTGGCCGGAAAGACATGGGCATACGTGTCGCGCTTGGGGTTCAGGACGACCCTAGGCGCGGCCTGTCAAAGTGGTGGCGGATGACCGAGATGCGCGCGTGAGAGGTCTTGGCTAAACACTGCCGCCCTCTCAAACACCTCAAAAAACGCGCTGGCCCGCGCTCCAGGTTTCATTGAGCACTGGCACAGTGTCGAGCCGGGCAAACCGGATCACATCCGCGCGCGCACCAATGCGCAGCCTGCCTCTGTCAGAGAGCCCGACACTGTCGGCGGGACGTGCGGTAACGGCCGCCAGACCACGGGGCAGATCGCCCCAAAGATCGGCCAGCTGGAGGGCGGCCATCAGCAGGCTGGACGGGACATAATCCGACGACAGGATATCAAGCCGATCGCGTTCGGCCAGATCGGTGGCTGCGACGTTGCCCGAATGAGAGCCCCCGCGAATGACATTCGGCGCCCCCATAATCGTTGCGATCTCATGGCTGTGACAGGCATCTGCCGCGACATGAGTGGTGGGAAATTCTGCGAGTGTAACGCCGTAGGCCTGACTTGCCGCGACCTGTGCCGCCGTTGTGTCGTCATGGCTGGCCAGTGTCGCCCCAAGGCGGCGCGCAGCGTCTACGACCGCCTGCTCGTGCTGGGCGCCAAAGCGGGCTTGCAGGCCATAGAGAAAATCAAGGTGGTCACGAAACTCCTGATCGTCAAAGCTGTATTTGCCGCGCATGTAGCGTTCGAATTTCACAAGGTCCGAAAACTGGCGCTGTCCCGGTGTGTGATCCATCATCGACACGATGCCGATGCGATCTGTGACTGTGAATTCGTCAAATTCGTCGATCAAGGTCTCGGAGCAGATCTCGGCGCGTAGATGAAGATGATGGCTGATCCGCAGCTTTCCAGCCGCCCGCATCTCAAGAATTTCGCTGGCCATCTGGCGTGCATATCGGCGGTAGCGCTTGCTTCCGCCCGACACGATCGAACCGACACGGATCGCATCGAACACGGTGGTAATGCCCGTTCCGGCAAGTTCGCGATCATGGGCAAGGATCGCCGCGCGGTGCGGCCAATCCACCTTGGGGCGCGGCGACATATGCCGTTCAAGATTGTCTGTGTGCAGTTCAACCAGACCCGGCGCCAGATAGTCGCCCGCACAATCAATCGCACCTTTGGGTCTGGCGTGGCCCGTGTCGATGTCGGCGATCACATCGCCTTTCAGGACCAGCGATCCTGTCACGACCTCGTCGTGCAGGATCAGCCGGGCATTGGCGAATACGGTGTCGTTTGTCATCAGGGCATCACGCAAGCTTGGCAAACCTGACATCTGCAGGCTGTCTCAGCATGGACAAAAGGTCGGCAGTTTTCCACACAAACCGGGTGTGTGGTTAAATTCGGCGCGAGATGGCCGCAGGCTTTGGATTTCGAGAGAGCTGTCTTTAGGACACTGCTTTGGCAGCGGAGCGTTTTGTCTTTTCTGCCGCGGCAAGTGCTGCACCGCTCAAAACCAGAGGGGCAGCCAGCAGGAAACTTGTTGAAAGCGGCAGCTTGAAGATCAACAGGTCTGCAAGCAGCGGCCACAGCAGTGCCACATATTCAAACGGCGCCAGACGCGAGGCTTCGGCATATCGAAAGGCCAGTGTCATCGCGATATGCGCGAGACCTCCGAACAGACCTGCTCCAACCAGCAAAAGCAGTGTCGCACCGCTTGGCATCACCCAACCCCATGGCAGGGTCACCAGCCCCCCGACCATAGAGGCGATGACAAAGTAGAACGCAATTGCACCGGGGCTTTCAGAGCGGTTCAGGCTGCGCACCATGATGAGCGCGAAGGCGGTCAGAACTGCGGCAAGAAACCCCATCGCGAACCCGATCAGCCGCCCCGCATCCGCATCACTGCCGCCAAGTTCGGGCCAGACCAGAACGACAACGCCCGCAAAGCCCAGCGCGAGGCCGCCCACACGCCAAAGCGTCAAACGCTCGGACAGCAAGACAACGGCGGCCACGGCCATCAGGATAGGGGAAAGCTGTGCGATCAAGATCGCTTCGGCGACATTCAACCGGGCGATGGCCGCGAACGAGGCAAACATGGCCAGCGCGCCAAAGCTGGCCCTCAGCAAGTGGCCCAGCGGGCGTTTTGTTGCCAGACCGCCGGGAAATTCATGCCGGATCCACAGGAAGATGACCAACGGGATCAAGGCGAAAGCAGACCGAAAGAAGACGATTTCCCCCAAAGGCACCGCACCGCTAAGCGCTTTGACACAAATCAGCATCGCCGCAAAAAGGGCGCCTGACAGGATGCGCAGGCCGATCGCCAGGCCGGGATTGTCGGATGTGGTCATTCGGGCAGGTCTTGCTCGGCAAGGGTGTCGCGCAAGGCGTCGCCTGCAAGGTTGATCGCCAGAACGCACATGACCACGGCCAGCCCCGGCCAGATCATCTGCAACGGCGTCGAGCGCATGTGAATGCGCGCGTCCAGCAGCATCGTGCCCCATTCCGGCGTCGGGGGCTGCACCCCAAATCCAAGAAATCCCAAGGCCGAGATACCAAGGATTGCGCGGGCAAACATGCCGGTCCAGACAACGGTCAATGACGGCAAGAGCGACGGCAGATAATGCCAGCGCGCAACACTCAGGGGCGACAGGCCGGCAAGCCGTGCCTGCACTACGTAGCCGCGGGTTTGCAGCGACAATCCGATGCCGCGCGCAACGCGGGCGTAGCGCATCCAGCCGGTGACCGTCAGCGCAAAGATCAGGCTGCCTGTGCCTGCGCCCAACACACCAACGATCACGACGGCGGCCACCAGATCGGGAAAGGCAAGAAACGTATCGGTGGTGCGCATGACCGTCCAATCGGCCAGCTTGCCCCCTTGGGCTGCCAGAAGGCCCGCCAGGGTCCCAAGGGCCAGACCCATCAGGGACACAAGGAATGCCAGCCCCAGCGACCAGCGCGCCCCGTATAAAAGCCGCGACAGAATATCTCGGCCCAGCGCATCGGTTCCCAAAAGCCGTTCAGGACTTGGCGGGCTGAGGCGGTTGGCGATGTCGATGGCCGTGGGATCATGAGGCGCAAGGATCGGCCCCAAAAGGACAAGCGCGCCAAACACCGAAACCAAGGCCAGAACGCTACGCATCGTGGGACCCGATACGCGGATCAAGCGCGCGGTAGATCAGGTCAATGACCAGATTGACGGTGACGAAAAGAAGGGCGGCCAGGATAACCACCGCCTGCACTTTCGGAAAATCGCGTGTTTCGATTGCGGTGACCAGAAACGTGCCAAGACCGGGACGCGCAAAGATCACCTCGATGATGACGGCGCCCTCCAGAAGGAAGGCAAGTTCCAGACCAAAGACCGTCACAACTGGGATCGCGGCGTGCGGGGCGACATGCGCGCGCTCGATAGCGCGGGAGGCGACGCCGCGGCGTCGAATCGCAGGCAGGAACGGCTGGCCGCGCGCCTCGAGAATGCCGGAACGCAGGATTCGCGTCAGGGAGGCTGCCACACCAAGACCCAGCGTGAGTGCGGGCAAGATGATGTGCACGGGCGTGCGCGCGCCCATCGCGGGCAACCACCCCAGTTGCACCGCAAAAAGCAGGATCAGCAACAGCCCCAGCCAATACGTCGGGATCGCAGCCCCGAGCGAGGCAACTGCCACCGCTGATCTATCAAGCCATCCGCCGGGCCGCCGCGCCGCGAGAATGGCAAGGGGCACGGACACGGCGACGCCGATCAAAAGCCCGCTGAGCGCCAGAGGCGCAGTGTAGGACATAGCTGTCACAAGATCAGGCCAGACCGCACGGCCAGTCACCGACGAGCTGCCAAAATCGCCACTCAAAAGCGGGAGGATCCACGCTTTGAAGGCCGTCCAAAATCCGGCATCCAGCCCGGCTTCGACGCGGATCTGATCGACCACCTCTGTGGACACGACTGCGTTGAAGCGGGCCAGCGCGATGGCCAAGGCAGGATCACCGGGCGCATGCCAAAGCAGGGAAAAGGTCGCCAGCGCCGTGCCGGTCAGCACCACAACGGCGCGCAGAACAAGGCTGAGAAACAGCTGAATCATGCGACGCGCTCCAGTGCGCCAAGTGCAAAAGCGGCGTCACGCAATTCGCGACCATACGCCGTTTGGGGCGCGTCAATGAAGGCTTGCGCTGTCGTCAGCTCTTCGATCCGCCCTGCGCGCAACACCGCGATATGATCGGCATAGGCCGCAGCGTAGCCAAGATCATGGGTCACGATCAAAGCCGCGAACCCTTCCTTGGCCTGCAAATCTGCAATCATGCGGGCTGTGTGTTTTTGCGTCACCGCGTCAAGCGCCGAGAGCGGTTCGTCAAAGAGGACAAGCGGCGGAGCCGCGATCAGCGCGCGCAAAATGCCGATCCGCTGCGCCTGTCCGATGGACACTGCTGACGGGCGACGCTCAAGCAGGTCGGTCGGAATATCGAGGCTGCGACACAGCGCGGCCATCTGGTTTTCGTCGACGGGTCTGCGCTCTGCGATCAGCGGTTCGGTCACGGACCGCCGCAAGGATACGCGTGGATTAAACGCGCTTCGGGGTTCTTGCATGACAAGCGCGGGTCGGCATCTGCGCACGGGGGCCTTGTTCCACGTGACCTGCCCTGCGCTGCATCGAACCAACCCAAGGATCGTGCCGATCAGGGTTGATTTACCGGCCCCGCTTTCGCCCACAACAGCCAGCGTCCGCCCAGCTGCGAGCGTCAGAGATATGTCCTGCAGGACCGTGACACCGCGATATCGCACAGCAATATTTTCGACACTCAACATGGCAAGGCCAACCAGTTTCGATGCAAGCAAAGCGCCTTTGCCGCCGCGGTGCCTGGCGCGGCCAAAAGAGCGGCGGTTGGGGCGTCTTCGACAATCCGGCCTTCGTGCATCACCATCAGACGCGACATGCGCCGCGCGGCAAGACCCAGATCGTGGGTAATCAGCAAAAGCGCCGTTTGCCGGTCGGCCAGATAGCGATCCAGCAAATCCATGCTTCGCGCAGCCACGACCGGGTCAAGCGCCGAGGTCGGTTCGTCCATGACCAAAAGGTCCGGCGTGCCGATCAGGCCCATCGCAATGACGAACCGTTGCTGCATGCCGCGGCTCCAGCCCCAAGGGCGTTTGCGCAGATCGCCCCCGTCGATGCGCAACGCCTCAAACAGCGCCTTTTGTCTGGCGACATCGGGCGCAAGATCCAATGCGCTTTCTGCTTCGGCCCAATGAAACCCCATAGAGCGCAGCGGGTCGAGCGCTTCGTCCGGGCTTTGCGGCACATGCGCCACGCTGTGGCCCTGCCTGCGCAAAGCATCAACCAGCGCATGACCCAGCGTCGACTTTCCAGACCCCGATGCACCAACAAGCCCAACGCGTTCGCCGGGCTCGATGTTGACCGTGGTGGGATGTAGAAGGGTGCGGCCCGAGCGGGAGACGCTCAGGCCAGAGATGGAAATTGTCATTCCGTCAATGCGGTCTCGTGGGTCAGCCAATAGGTTTCTGTCGGATGAACGGCATAGCCTGTCAGCCCTGGCTTTGAAACATTCGCCTGACTGACATGAAAGACCGGGATCATGGCTGCATCGGCCGCGATGATCTGCTGGACCTCGTCATAAATCACTTTGCGTTCCGCTTGATCGAACGTCACCCGTCCGGCGTCCAGCAGCGCATCCAGATCCGGGTTTGAATACCGACCCGCGTTTGATCCACCGTCCGTTTTCAACAGAAATTCAAGGATCGAGCCGGGATCGCCTTGCGGCAGCATCACCCAGGCCTGCAGGAACATGTCACCCTCTCCGGCGGCCATAGCGTCATTGCTGGCACCGTATTCCCCGACCCGGATCGAAGACGTGATCCCGATCTGCTGCAAAAACGCCTGTGTCAGTTCCGCTGTTGGCGGCAACGCCGCGCGGGATGAATATGTCAGGATGTCGATCTCAAGCGGGGCGCCGTCAAGCATCCATTGACCGCCTTCCTTCACCGCCCCTGCCTCGGCCAAGAGCTTTTCAGCCTGTGCGGGATCATAAACCGGATCGATATCGGCAGCCCAGTTTTTGCCTGCCGGTACAACCGTGCCCGCCGGGACACCACCAACACCAGAGAGAACGGCATCCACAATTCCCTCGCGGTCAATCGCCAATGACACGGCACGGCGGATGAACGGGTTTGCCATCGGGCCGGAGGTGGCATTGACCGAGTAGAAATAGAGCCGCGCCGTCGGTGCCGTAAAGCCAAGCGCGCCGGTTTCCTGTATGCGCTCAAAATCGGTCTCGGGGTAGTTGATAACCAGATCAACCTCACCTGCCTCAAAGGCTAGGGCCGCGGTCGCGGGATCAGGCGACACGACGACTTGAACTTCTTCGAAGCCGGGCGCACCAAGGCGGTAATCTGGATTGGCCTCGACCCGGTAAAGCTGCTCAGGGATCGCTTCGCGGAAGATATACGGGCCTGTCGCATTGATCGGAAACGCCTCGGACGCAGGACCAAGCACGGCGATACCCGGCTCGGACAAGCCCCAGGGGAAGGCCGCATTCGGGCTGTTCGTCTCAAAAACGATGACGGCGTCGCCATCGGTGGACACGCCTGCCAGATCGAGGACCGACGCAATGCGCGCGTTGTGGCCAGGCTGCCCCTCTTGCGAGATCGGTGTGATCGCATCGACCACGGCCTGCGCCGTCACCGGCGTGCCATCGTGAAACTGCAGCCCGTCGCGCAGGGTAACACGCCATGTGGTCGGCGACGTCTGTTCAATGCCACTGGCAAGGCGTGGATAGAGGTTCAGATCGTAATCGATGCCCATCAGGGTTTCGGTGACACCCGTCTGATTGGACATCCAGCCGTTATAGCCAGCCCGCGGATCCGGCACTTCGGCACTCGGCCCGAAGGTGACTGAAATGGTAAAACTGCCCTCTTGGGCGACAGACGGCAGCGCAGCGGTGATCGCCATGAAAGCCGCCGCGACAATGCGTTTGACCAGTATCATACATATTCCTCTAGATTTGTTTGCTAACGATTGGTGAGGGGCGCCATCAGTGGCCAAAAAAGGGCTGCCTGACGCGGCGGCTGCCGCGATGGTCAAGGCACCTTAACATAGCCATGCGCCAGATGGATTGATCGCGGATTGCGACACATGGCTGCAACCCGGTGGTGCCGGTCATGCGGGTTCGTCGGGATCAAAAATGGGATCAAGAACCAGCACCAGCCGCACTTCGCCCGTGCCTTCGATGGGCGGCGAGCGATGCAAAAGACCCGACGCCGGGATTTCGGGCCAAAGCGTGCCGCGCAACAGGATCGGTGCGCCCGTTGGTACTGTGACGATGTGAGCAGGATCTGATTCGCCGTCCGACTGACCGTATTGCGTACCGGTTCCGCGATAGGTGCACACCAACCGCGAAGTGACGGCGTCCTTATGAAATCTGCGGCATGCGTTTGTCGTGATCGCGTCCAGCCGCAGCCGGAGAACCATCGCTTGGGTGAGATCGGCAAACGTATTCGCCAACAAGACGATATCCTGATGCAGCCAATTTCGTTGGGGTGCCGCTGGCAGCCCCGACATGTCACAAAGGTGTTCGACAGCCTCTGACACCGACTGTCTTGGCAAAGTGACCCGACCACGGGGCAAAACGTCGGGCGGCAGGTCGTCCAACCAGGTTTGAACATCCGATGGCATCTGGCGCCGCCAGACAGCAGCGGCACATCCCGGTTGTCTCAACGCACCAAGCGATGCGGGATCGCGGCCAATGGCAACGCCTTGGACAAGGTCTTTTTCAGCCGTTCTGACAAAGTTCATGCCGCGGCCTCTGTCCGGCGCCAGCCCGGAAACGGATCTGGCAGATCAAGGGGCAAAACGTCTGGCCCGTCCGCCGCCGTCAGCGGCAAAAGGCAGCCATCCAGCTTGGCTTTTAACGCAGGCCAATCAATACCCGCACCGATGAACACAAGCTCTTGACGGCGATCCCCCCAGGGCTCTGACCAGTGATCGAGCAGATACTCGCGGAGCGAAGCATGGTCGGGCCAGTTTTCCTGCGGAACCGACGCCCACCATGTGCCCATCGGTTTGACGCTGGACAAAGCACCCGCCAACGAGAACTCAGCCACCCATTCAGGCCGCGTAGCGATCCAGAAATGACCTTTCGCACGGATCACGCCGGGCATCTCGCCGTTCAAAACCGCCAGGATCTGCTCGGGGATGAAAGGCTGACGCGCACGATAAACATAGCTGGCGACGCCGTATTCCTCGGTTTCGGGCACGTGATCGTTAAAGCCGTAAAGCTCCTTCACCCACATCGGATGCTCATGCGCTTTTTCAAAGTCAAAAAGCCCCGTATCGAGAATTGCATCAGCGGGCACATCGGAATGATTGGTTTCAATGATCCGCGCATCCGCATTCAAACTGCGGATGATCTTGCGGGCTGCATCGACGCGCTCGGGCCCTGCATCCGCAATTTTGTTGAGAACCACAACATCGGCAAATTCAATCTGATCGGTCAGCAGATGCACAAGCGTGCGGTCGTCTTCTTCGCCCAGGGTTTCACCGCGATCCCTCAGGAAATCCTGGCTGGAATAGTCATTCATAAGATTGGCCGCATCAACGACTGTCACCATCGTATCGAGCCGCGAGACATCTGACAGGCTCTCGCCAGCCTCATCGCGAAAATCAAAGGTCGCCGCAACCGGCAAGGGTTCCGAGATACCGGTGGATTCGATCAACAGATAATCAAACCGCTTTTCAGCTGCGAGGTGACGGACCTCCTCAAGCAGATCATCGCGCAACGTGCAGCATATGCAGCCGTTCGACATCTCGACCAAAGTTTCATCGGTTCGGCTCAGTTCAGTGTCGGCGCGGACAAGATCCGCATCAATGTTCACCTCGGACATATCGTTCACGATGACGGCGACACGTCGCCCCTCGCGGTTGTTCAGAACACGGTTGAGAAGTGTGGTCTTTCCAGCGCCCAAAAAGCCGGAAAGGACCGTGACGGGAAGGCGGTCTTCTGACATGATTCACTCCGATGGTTGTTTATCGGATCAAGTAACTGCCTTAGTTACTAGATTAATGCAACACTCATGGTTACATTTGTGATCCGTTTGGAGAAAACGCGCCCATGAAACGCAACTCGCGCCTGTCACTTGCATTGCACACGCTTGGTCACATGGCCGGTGACCCCGAACGCATGCAAACATCGTCGGATATTGCGGATCACGCTGGCACCAACCCCGTTGTCGTGCGGCGGGTTCTGGGAAAGCTCCGAAATGCGGGGCTTTTGGCTTCAGAGAAAGGACACGCAGGCGGCTGGCGGCTGGCAAGATCGCCACATGACATCACGCTGGCGGACGTTTACTTAGCGCTCGATGAAAGCTTGATCGCGACGTCGGGCGACGACACTGTATCTGACTGCTCGGTCGAACATATTCTGCAAAGAAAGGTCGCATCTGTCATGCAAGACGTTGAGCGCAACTTAATCGAACAGCTCGCACGCACGACGATCGCAGAGGTGAGCGGCACAAAGGATCCGGCGCATTAGGATTGGAGGCGGCCGGTTCAGCTTATGGCTATAAGTGAGAGGTTTAACGGCCAATCATCGACGTGATGTTAGATGGTGCCCGGGGGCGGAATCGAACCACCGACACGAGGATTTTCAATCCACTGCTCTACCCCTGAGCTACCCAGGCACCGGGGAAGGTTTTCACCTTCAGGTTTGCGCGTTTTAGGGCAGGTCCCGGGGGGTGTCCAGTGCGAAATCGCGGCAATTTCAGTGCTGACGTTTGGGGGCCACTTCGGCCTCGCGCGCGGCTTCTTCAAGGTCTTCGGCACTCTCGGACGGGATCGCGTAGCTGCCTGATAGCCATTTCGCCAAATCGAGGTCGGCGCAGCGCTTGGAACAAAACGGGCGATACTTTTGTTCGGTTTCTTTTTCGCAGATCGGACAGCTCATCTGAGGACCTCGCTCAAAGGGACGCGTTCGCGTTTTCGTTGCAGTTCAAAATGGCCCAGCGGGGTCCAGCCGACAAGCGTTGTGTCCACTGGATCAGCTTTGAAAGCCGCGCGCAGGGCCACCTCGAAAGGTTTGCGGTCTCGCTTGGTCATGGGCGCAAGATCAATGGTGATTTGCCCCCCCAACCCGCGCAGGCGCAGTTGCGTTGGCAGGGCTTTTGCCGCGGCAATATTCGCCTTGAGACCAGCCGCAGGAGACGTGTCCCCACCGGTGTTCACATCCACCGCCACAAGCGCGCGCGTTGGTTCGATAAACATGGTAAAACCACCGGAAAGCCCGACATAATCGCGGGCGATATGTTTGATTTGGTCAAGTATATCGTGAGTCTCAAAGCAGCCAGCGTCGGTGTCGACCTGTGCAGGGTCGGTCCATTCGCGCCACGCGATCAGGTGTGGGCCATCCCCGTGATGCACCAACGCGGGTGGTCCTTCGGCCTTGGCCAAGACCGCATCAGCCAGTGCGCGCATTGCCTCGATATCTTCGGCAATCGCCTCTGCCTCGGCCTTGGCCGCGGATGAACGCACGATCAGGCCAAAGCCGCTATCGGACATCGTTTCATGTGCCGTCAACAAAAGAGCATCGCGGATATCGTCATCGCGGATGGCACGGCTGATGTTAATGCCGGGTGCGTCGGGTGTGACGATGGCGTAGCGGCTTTTGAAGAGCAGTTTGGGGGTTACGGGCGTAGCTTTGCGCGCCTCGGCATGGCCGGTGATCTGCACCATCAGACGATCGCCCGGGCTGGCGTTTTTCACGCCGCGCAGAAAGCCCTTTTGTCCCTCACCCAGCGAGACGATCACACCGCCCTGCCCTTTCATCTGCCGACCGACCTCGGCGCGATAGATAGAGCCCGGCACAGGGCCTGCCGCTTGCGCCACGATCAAGTCATCCAGCTTGCCGTCAACCATCAAGGCCGCGGCTTCCCGATCGCCGATGTGATCCAATGCGATCAAACGGCCCTTCATGAGAGCGCACCATGAACAGGGTAGCCTGCAGCACTCAAAAGCTGAGCAGTTTCAGCCAACGGCAGCCCCATGATAGCGCTGTAAGACCCTGATATCCAAGGGATAAACGAACCGGCAGGACCTTGGATCGCATAGCCGCCTGCTTTGCCCTGCCAATCTTCGCTATGCAGATAGCTGTTCAGCTCGACATCACTAAGCCGCTTCATTTTCACAGCCGAGACGACGTCGCGCTCCCATATCTGATCGCCGGACTTCACCGCAATGGCGGTGATGACGCGGTGACGGCGGCCACTGAGCAACATCAGAAATTCCGCCGCCTCACCGGCATCGCGAGGCTTGCCCAGAATACGGCGGCCCAGTGCGACTGTGGTGTCAGCACACAGCAC
>ERZ1740067.796-NODE-796-length-23820-cov-6.122575_pt1 | contig 23820 bp, 23 predicted proteins | sample MGYA00581736_ERZ1740067 | MGnify/ENA primary metagenome ERZ1740067 (study PRJEB43018, sample SAMN04849236) | marine metagenome | isolation source: floating plastic debris | place: Pacific Ocean | collected 2008-08-27 | study: EMG produced TPA metagenomics assembly... | reverse complement strand
CCAAGGCCAACCGCCTTGAAAAGCTGGGCGTCGAGCGGCTGTACGAGATCAGCTTTAACGCGCGCCTTGCCGGCCTGACCGCCCGTGAGTTTGCGCAAGACATCATCGCCGATGCACTTGGCCTTAAACATATCGTCGTAGGGCGCGATTTTTGCTTTGGCAAAGGACGCAGCGGTACCTCTGCGATGCTCAAGGACTTCGGGGCCGAAATGGGTTTTGATGTGACCATCGCCAATCTGGTGCAAGGCGTTCAGGGCAACATCTCGTCGACAAACATCCGCGAGGCCCTATCCGAAGGCCGCCCCGGAGATGCCGAAAAAATGCTTGGCCATTATCATCGCATCGAAGGCGAAGTGATCCGCGGTGACCAGCGCGGGCGGCACCTTGGATACCCCACAGCGAACATGTCAATAGCCGGGCTGCACCCGCCGAAGTTTGGCGTCTACGCCGTTCGCGTGGATGTGCTGGGCGGGCCGCATAAAGGCAGCTATATCGGTGCAAGTTCCATCGGGGTCCGCCCGATGTTTGGAGAGAACGTGCCGAATTGCGAGACGTTCCTCTTTGATTTCAAGGGTGATCTTTACGGATCGCATCTATCGGTCGCCTTGGTCGACTTCCTACGCCCCGAAATGAAGTTTGACGGCATCGACGCGCTGGTGGCGCAGATGGGCACCGATTGCGACCGCGCCCGCGCAATCCTCGCATGAGCTTCAAGGATCCGATCAACCGCGACGGCCTGCGCGAGCGGTTTTGGGAGCGGGTGCCACTGAAAAACCTGACACCGCGCGAATGGGAAGCGTTATGCGATGGCTGCGGCAAGTGTTGCCTCAACAAACTCGAAGACGAGGACACGCAGGAGGTCGCGCTGACCCGCGTCGCGTGCCGCTTGTTGGACGATCAGACCTGCCGCTGCGCGCAATATGATATCCGCCTACAATTCGTGCCGGAATGTGTGCAGTTATCCCCGAAAACCCTTCCCAACATCGCCTATTGGATGCCCGAAACTTGCGCGTATCGGCTGCTGCATGAAGGCAAGGCGCTTTATGACTGGCACCCGTTGATCTCGGGTGATCCGCAGACCGTGCATGACGCAGGGGTTTCGGTTCAGGGGTGGACCGTGCCGGAATTTGAGGTGCCGGAGGAGGAGTGGGAAGACCACATCATCGACGAGCCCAAGGGCTGATGTGGGACTGCCTTCGGCGCGGGCTTTCGGAATAACCGAAGCGGCTTCCCTTAAGGAAACCGAAAGAGAGCAGCGGCTTCCGGTCGTCGCCCCGCGAATGGAACCCGTTTGCTGTCGTAGAATTTGTCGCGCTGCGCCTAGAGCTTGCCGCTTAGATGAAGGTCCAGATCCTCGACCCGGTCCTGGCCCCAAAAGCGCTGATCGGTGTCGGTGATATAGAACGGCGCACCAAAGGCACCTGAGGCGACTGCGTCTTCAAGGTTGCGTCCGTAAATCTCGGCCCCTTGCAACAGTCCGCTATCAGCGAGGGCGGGATCAAAGCCCGCATCAGCCAAGCATGTCTTGATCACATCATCCTGCGCGATGTCTTTCTCACCAGCCCAGCACGCCGACGTCAGCCCATGCACCAGTTTGCCAAGATCACCGCCTCCGGCTTCTTGCGCGGCGATGATCGCATAAGCCGACGGCGCCATATTCGTGGGCCAATGCGCAGGCTTGATGTTCAGCGCCAGCCCTGTCTTCGTTGATTGCCGCGCCATTTCCTGCAACCGCCATTCCTGCCGGTTCGGGTGGCGATCTTTGGGTGGCGTCCCGCCCGTGCGTGCAAAGAGTTGCATTATATCAAGTGGCTTATAGGTGATCGTCGCGCTGTGCTTGGCCGCGACCTCTTCAAGACGTGTCCCGGCGAGGTAGGTGTAGGGCGAAATTGTTGCGAAATAGTAGTCGATGTGAGCCATTTGAGCCTCCCGCGCGTGGCAAATCTTTGCGGCAGCCTAGACCCATGGTAGGGGGTGTCAACGTCACGATTCTGTCACAGAACGAAAGCCCCGGGGAACCCAGACTTATGCCTAGTATCGTTGAGCCGAAACTCATTTCCGGCAACGCCAACCGTCCCTTGTCCAAGGCTGTTGCCCGCCGCATGTCGATGCATCGCGGCGTGAATGTGGAACTGGTGGATGCGCGGGTCGAGCGGTTTAACGACCAGGAAATCTTTGTCGAAGTGTTTGAGAATGTGCGCGGCGAAGATATGTTCATCATCCAGCCCACCTCAAACCCCGCCAACGATAACCTTATGGAATTGCTGATTATTTCGGACGCCTTGAAGCGATCATCCGCCTCTCGCATCACAGCCGTCATCCCTTACTTCGGCTATGCCCGTCAGGACCGTCGCACGAAGGCGCGCACGCCGATTTCAGCGAAACTGGTCGCGAACATGATTGTCGAGGCCGGGATCGAAAGAGTTCTGACGATGGACCTGCACGCCGCGCAAATTCAGGGTTTTTTCGATATCCCGGTGGATAACCTTTATGCGGCCCCGATCTTTGCGCTGGATATCAAATCGACCTTCGGGTCGATGGAAGATGTCATGGTGATCTCGCCCGATGTCGGCGGCGTGGCCCGCGCACGTGAGTTGGCGCAACGCATCGGCGCACCGCTTGCCATCGTCGATAAACGCCGCGAGAAGGCAGGCGAAGTGGCCGAAATGACGGTGATCGGCGATGTGACCGGCAAGCGCTGCATCATCGTGGACGACATGTGCGACACTGCGGGCACGCTTTGCAAAGCCGCCGAAGTGCTGACAGGGGCAGGCGCCACCGAAGTCCACAGCTATATTACGCACGGTGTCATGTCCGGCCCCGCGGTTGAGCGGGTCAGCAAGTCGGTGATGAAATCACTTGTGATTACTGACTCAATCCAGCCGACCGAAGCCGTGAAGGGCTGCAAGAACATCCGCATCGTGCCCACCGCACCAATGTTTGCGCAGGCAATCCTGAACATCTGGAATGGCACCAGCGTATCATCGCTGTTTGAGACCAACACACTGGGCCCGATCTATGAGGGCCTCTATCAAGGTTAACGTGCGGCGTTAATCGTTATCGGTCAAACCCGCCCCTGCCCCTTTAAGGCGTGAGGCTTCGGTTGCGGGCACATATGTGCGCGCGGCAAAACCCTCCAGCGTGCTCCAAAGCCCGTCGTCGATCACTTTGCGGCTGGGATGCGCCCTTGTGATCATCATGGTCCCTTGCGCATCAATCCAACCGTTTTTCATTACCAAAAGATGCTGGGCTTTGTATCCCGCCGACGCCACAAGCACATGGGCGGCGAGGGTGCCCTCCACCTCGGCGCTGCCCTCGTTGAGGGCTTGATCAATGGCGGTGACAATATCCACGATCTGTCCATTGCCCATCTGTCCAAGCAGCTGGGCAAGGGTCTCATTCGGATCATCCGCGGCAAGGACAAACGGCGCGGCGCCGGCGATGTCTTCGGCGATCCCCAGCGGCAAACCCAGCCCGCGTGCAGCTTTCATCAGATTCGCCTGAAGCTCGGCAACTGAAGGGATCATGCGGCGAGGCTTGCCAGCCACCAGTCATCCGAGGCGTCCAACTCATCCGCCAAGGGGGCGCCCTGGACCAAAGCGATCCGCGTCCAGAGCGTTGATTTCGGGTCAAATTTCGCGGCGCCAAAAAACGCCAGCTTGGATCGCAGCATGTTAATCGGATGCGTCCCCGCATCAATCAGGTTCTCGCGGATTTCGGCATAAGGATGATGTTCAAGCGTCTGAACACGTCGCGCGGCAGAACGATGTTCGGGGTGGGCGCACAGAAAATCCCCAACGCAGCCCGTGGCGGTTTCCAGATCGCGGGCCATCGCCTGCACCTGCCGCGCGATATCAAGCGGGCTTTCCAGATCGGCGCCCTCCTCGGCGTGTCGATCCCCCAAACGGGGCTCCAGCTTCTCTTCCGAGACATACCAGAATTGCGCGGTCTGGGCGGGACATGTGAAGTCATACCCTGACGTCCAAGCTGCATGCGTCTTCAGCAAAGCGCGGAGCGTCGCAACCTCCATCATCGGATCAAGACAGGCCCCGAAACGGTCCACCATACAGTCGGTCAAACCGTCGATCAGATCACCAAACGGCTCAAGCACAAGCGCGACGATCAGCTCTTGCGCGTCAACCGACAGACCTTCGGACCAGCGGATCAAGACGTCGATGGGCTGGGCAGAGGTTAACAGTTCAGGCGTCAGATATGCGGCCAGCGTTAACCAGTCTTCGCGCAGCGTGTTGATCCGTGCCTGATGGTCAGGATCCGGCACATTCCATTCGGCCAAATGGGCTGCCACACGTTCAAGCAGCGCATAAAGCTGGATGATCTGCGCCTCTTCCAGCATTTTGACAGCACGGACGCGGGCCAGCGCGGTCTCGCGCACGACCATCCAGTTGTTCAGCAAGACTGGATGGCTGACCAAGAATGGCGCCATCCCAAGACCGGTCGCGTTTCCGATGCCCAGATGACGTTTGAGATCACGGTCAATTTCCGCCCCGCCCACATATTCTGCCAGATCATGCGTGAAGCCGCGGATCAGCCACACCGTCAGCATCTCGGCCATGAACGGTCCTGACAGACCGGGCCGGTCTTCGATCACTGCGCGATCGGCGATACCAAATTTGCCGTTACCATAGACGGCTGTTGTGCGCATCAGATAGCCGATTTTACGGATCATTTCGGGGTCAGGCTGATGCCCGCCCCGCAGCCGTTCGACGCAATGGTTAAAAAGCCTCACAGATTTATTCGCGCGGCTCAGAACCAGATCACGTTCGGTGAAACGGCCGGCCTCCTGCAAGGGGGCATTGGCGATTATACGTTTGATTTCAGAGGCATCCGGGACGCCGTCATAAAGCACGTAAGCCGTATCCCATGCCTCGGCAATCACCCGGTCAGAGCGTTGATCTGCGGGCAAATCGGTCGAAACGGCGACCAGCGAATAGATGTGCCCCCCAAGTGGAACCGTGTAGACCGCGTGGCCGAACCCGTCGGCAGAAATTTCCCAAACAGGGCGCTCAACACGCGCGCCTTCGGCCCCCAGTCGCCGCAACAGGGTCCGCAAAAAAGACAATCGTGTCGGAAAGCTGGCACCCATACGCGCCAGCCGCATCACTTGGCTTGGCGGACGCAGCGCAACCTGTGGGATGTCGACGAAATCTCTCATGCGGGGCCGAAACTTTCCTCATAGAAACGCAACCAATTGCTGCCCATGATACCGTCTGTTTCAGCTTCTGAGAAGCCTACCGCCGTTAACCCCGTTCGGATGTTCGCGAAGTCGCGATTATCGCGGAACCAGTTCGGCATCGGCGGAAAGCCCGCATTGTCTGCTGAACCTTCGCCATAGTCGATTTTTTTCGACCAACGACCAACACGCATCCATTCGACAACGCTGTCGGGCTGGTCTTGGCAAAGGTCGGTTCCAATACCCAGATGTGCAGCGCCATACCGCTCTGCTGCCTCTGCGATCATGGTGCAAAAGCCTTCCAACGTGCAGGCCCCGCCATCCTTTAGGTGATGCGGATAGACCGAAAAGCCAAGCATGCCGCCACGCGCGGTCAAAGCGCGCAACACCTCATCAGATTTGTTGCGCCGGGCGGCGTGCCACCATGCAGGGTTGGCGTGGGTTATCGCGATGGGCCGGACGGAATGATCAATCGCCTCCAGTGTTGAGCGATCCGCCGAATGGCTCATGTCCACGACCAATCCGACGCGGTTCATCTCGGTCACAGCCTGCTTGCCAAAGCGCGTCAGGCCGGTGTCATCGTCCTCATAACAGCCCGTCGCAAGAAGCGATTGGTTGTTATAGGTCAGTTGCATGAAGCGGATGCCTAGCTGATGGCAAATCTCAATCAGTCCGATATCGTCTTCAATCGGGCTGGGGTTTTGGAACCCAAAAAAAATGGCCGTGCGGTTGGTCTGCTGCGCGAAGCGCACATCATCAGAGGTCGTGCCCTTGAAAATCAGCTCGGGGAATCGCTCGAACCAGCGATTCCATGCCTCAAGCTGAAGCACCATTTCGCGAAAACTCTCGTGATAGGCGATCGTGACATGAACCGCATCGACACCCCCTGCCCGCATCTGGCGAAAGATCGCCTCGGACCAGTTGGCGTATTGCAGATTATCAATCAAAGGCGCTGTCATTTGCGTAGTTTGGAGCGCTTTTCCGGCAATCACCAGCCTAAAACCGACCCCCTTGCGCCGTTACAGACCCGCAAGCCTTTGCCGACCCGTAACGCCCATTTGGGCGACCCTCGGCGCAAAAGGGGCGTAAATGCACAACGTCATGGAACTGTTGCCGGACTTTGGTTTTGTACCATTATGAAAGACAGATTTGATCCGCTGATCTCTGACAGAGCGCCGTGGCTTTTTCGTGACGGCGTATCGGCACGTGTGGCCCGGGAAGCCCTGACGGGCCTTCTCAGCTATGGCAAAACGCTGGATCTGGCGGCGCAGTTCGAACATCACGACACCAAGCGGATCATGGACGCGATGGGTGCTATGCTGGCCCGCGATACCGATGTGACCGGGCTGGAAAACATCCCTCGCCAAGGACCTGCACTGATCGTTGCAAACCACCCAACGGGGATTGCCGACGGGATCATTCTGCATCACCTGATTGCGCCGATCCGGCCTGATCTGTTCTTCTACGCGAATGGCGACATTTTGAAGGTGCTGCCCCAGATGGACGACATGATTGTCCCGGTTGAGTGGAAGCCCGAGCGTCGATCGCTCAAGAAAACACGCCAGACCATGTCCCTGACCCGCACTGCGGTCGAAGATGGGCGGCTTGGTGTCATCTTTCCGTCAGGGCGGCTCGCCAAACGGCGCAGGCTGAAGCTGCACGAACGGCCCTGGATGCCGTCTGCTGCGATGATCGCGCGCAAGTTTGAACTTCCCGTGATCCCGATCAATATCCGGGCGCGCAATTCGGTGCTGTTCTATCTGTTTGACCTGATCCATCCGACCCTGCGCGACATCACCCTCTTCCACGAAACGTTGAACAAGGATCGCCAGCCCTTCCGTCTCACCGTCGGAGAGCCGCTTTCCGGCGCAGGTCTGCCAACGCAATCAGACGAGGGTATCGCTGTCTTGCGAAGCGAAACCCTCGCCTTGGGCGGCGCGCATGCGCCAGCGGTGTCACTGGTCGACAGCAGCCGCAAACCCGCCTGGGTCTGAGCAACCGTTTTACACTGGAAAATGCCAAAGCGGCGCGCTACCCAAAGGGCGTGCGTCCCCTTAGCTCAGCTGGATAGAGCAGCCGACTTCTAATCGGCAGGCCGAGGGTTCGAATCCTTCAGGGGACGCCAATTCGACCCGCCTAGTCCTGTTTTCGCAGGATCACGTTGCGTCCGTCCTCGAACCGGAAGTCCTTGCGCGACATGCGGAATTCGTCGACTGCGGTCTGGCAGCCGCCATAGTCATGGTAGTCATCCAACAGGATGATCCCGCCGGGAGACAGTTTGTCAGCGACCACGTTCAGGCAGAAATGCACCGGGTCGTACCAGTCGCAATCCAGATGGCAAAAGGCCAGTTTGCCCAGATCTGCCGTCGGCACAGTCTCTTCAAAAAGCCCTTTGACCAGATGGATCCGCTTTCCATCCACTGCAACCTGATTGGCGGCAAAGCTGGCCGACACCTGCGCATAAAGATCATCGACATACCCATAATACGCGCCGCCCCGGATACCCTTGGATTGGCCGGACGAGATGGTCTCATACCGCTCTTTCGACTTGGCGTCGTCCTTTTCTGACGCAGGCTCCGGGATCATACCAAAGACGTCAAAACCAAAGAAGCACCGGTCGTGTTTTTGCGCGTGACGCGCCAGCACGATGCCAGAACCGCCCAAGGCGATCCCGAACTCGGCAATGTCGCCGAGAACGCCCTTGCGTTCGACATCTGTAAGACACTGTTCCAGACGCGCAAACTTCTGTTCGGAAAGATACGTCAGCCCGTCTGCGCGCATCTTGAGAGCAAGATCGCTGGCCTGGCCCTTTGGCTGCAATTTAATGCGGATTTTTGTGCTAAGTCTGATGCCGGAACACTCCCTTGGACGTGTTGCCAGCACCGTGATGGCTCAGGCGCGTCCGTGCAAGAAAATGATCAGTGATTGATGGCGATCAGGGCTTGTTGGGCGAAAGATTGCCCGAACGCACTAATGCGTCCATGATCCACGGCGGTTTGTCGCAAAGTTATCGCCATAGCCACCGGGGCGAATGTTCGCCTTCCGCTTCTTGGGTTCTTGCACGATGGCGTCGATCCCGTGATCTTTGGCGTAGTCCAGCGCGGCCTCTTTGGTGTCAAAGGTCAGCTTTACCTGTGATTGCATATCATCAGACGACGTCCACCCCATCAGCGGATCAACCTCACGTCTGGACGCAGGCGCGTATTCCAGCACCCAGTGATGGGTCTTTGCGGTGCCTGATGACATCGCCGTTCTGGCAGGTTGGTAAATGCGTGCACGCATGGCTGGCGTCCCTTCTAACTGCCAGCAGCTTAACCACAGCCGTGGTTGGCCTCGCAAGAGGGCAAAACGCGCAATTTTTACAGAGGATGCAAGAAGATTGGTTGCCAACCGGTTCACGAGGGAGCGAGGGGTGGGTGGGTGTGTGACCCAGCTGGCAACCAACTCTGCTGCTTGCATGTATTTTGTATCAATTGATCTAAATTTCTGGCAATAAAAAAAATCGTCGCAGAACCGGGCACCAGAGATGTGACAGATTCAAGTCATCATAAGTATCTGATTTATAAATATTTATTATATACCTAGACCTAGTGCGACAAAAAGGTGGCCTTAAAGGACATGCGCGGCACTGCTTGCGCTTGAACAAGAACAAAAACAGATCAAATTATAGGGGACCAGAGAGGAATCGACATGAACACCCCCGTCCTGCACAGCCCCGCACCAGATGTGCGTGATCGCCCCAAACTGGAAGGCGGCATTGCGTTTCGCATGCAAACGGATTTCAGTGCCGCAGGTGATCAACCAACGGCAATCGCCGAACTGACGGACGGCATCAAAACCGGTGAACGCGATCAGGTTTTGCTCGGCGCGACAGGCACCGGCAAGACATTCACGATGGCCAAAGTGATCGAGGAAACCCAGCGTCCAGCCATCATTCTGGCGCCGAACAAGACATTGGCAGCGCAACTTTATGGCGAGTTCAAGGGATTCTTTCCAGATAACGCGGTCGAATACTTCGTCAGCTACTACGACTATTACCAGCCCGAGGCGTATGTTGCGCGCTCGGACACCTACATTGAAAAAGAAAGCCAGATCAACGAACAGATCGACCGGATGCGCCACTCGGCCACCCGCGCGCTGCTAGAGCGGGACGATGTGATCATTGTGGCATCGGTCTCGTGTATCTACGGCATCGGCTCTGTCGAGACTTACGGTGCGATGACGCAGGATCTGGCTGCTGGCAAGATGTACGACCAGAGGCAGGTGATGGCCGATCTGATCGCCCAGCAATACCGCCGCAACGATCAGGCGTTTCAGCGCGGCTCTTTCCGGGTGCGCGGTGACAGTCTTGAGGTTTGGCCGGCTCACCTGGACGACCGCGCCTGGAAGCTGTCCTTTTTCGGCGAAGAGCTTGAAGGCATCACTGAATTTGACCCGCTCACGGGACATAAAACTGACACGTTCGACAAGATCCGCATCTATGCCAACAGCCACTATGTGACGCCTAAACCGACGATGCAGCAGGCTGTGGTCAAGATCAAAGCAGAGCTGAAAACGCGGCTGGACCAACTGGTCAACGAAGGCAAACTGCTCGAAGCCCAGCGGCTTGAGCAACGCACGAACTTCGACATTGAAATGCTTGAGGCGACCGGCGTGTGTAATGGGATCGAGAATTACTCGCGCTATCTGACGGGGCGTGCCCCGGGTGAGCCGCCCCCCACCCTCTTCGAATTCATTCCCGATCATGCCATTGTTTTCGCAGATGAATCCCACGTCTCGGTTCCTCAGATCGGCGGCATGTACAAGGGTGACTATCGGCGCAAGTTCACGCTGGCCGAACACGGCTTCCGCCTGCCGTCCTGCATGGACAACCGCCCCCTCAAGTTTGAAGAGTGGGACGCCATGCGCCCGCAATCCGTGTTCGTTTCGGCCACCCCCGCGGCATGGGAGATTGACCAATCGGGCGGTGTCTTCGTCGAACAGGTGATCCGGCCCACGGGCCTGTTGGACCCTGAGGTCGAGATCAGACCGGTTGAGACACAAGTGGATGATCTGCTGGACGAGATCCGCAAAGTGACCGCGGACGGCTTCCGGACGCTCGTCACTACCCTGACCAAGCGGATGGCCGAAGACCTGACCGAATACATGCACGAGCAGGGTATCAAAGTCCGCTACATGCACTCTGACATCGACACGATCGAGCGGATTGAGATTTTGCGCGACCTGCGCCTTGGGGCGTTCGACGTGCTGATCGGCATTAACCTGTTGCGTGAGGGGCTTGATATCCCCGAATGTGGCCTTGTCGCCATTCTGGATGCCGACAAGGAAGGCTTCTTGCGCTCGGAAACGTCGCTGGTGCAGACCATCGGACGTGCTGCGCGAAACGCCGAAGGCCGCGTGATCATGTATGCCGACAAGATCACCGGCAGCATGGAGCGCGCGCTGGGCGAAACCAACCGCCGCCGTGTCAAACAAATGGCCTATAACGAAGAGCACGGCATTACACCCGAGACTGTCAAAAAGAACGTCGAGGACGTTCTGGCCGGGCTTTACAAAGGCGACGTCGACATGAACCGCGTCACCGCTCAGGTCGACAAGCCGATGGCGGGCGCAAACCTGCAAGCCCATCTCGACGGGCTGCGGGACCAGATGCGCAAGGCGGCTGAAAACCTTGAATTTGAGGAAGCCGCGCGTTTGCGTGATGAGGTCAAGCGCCTGGAAACAGTGGAATTAACCGTATCAGATGATCCAATGGCACGTCAGTATGCCGTCGACAAAGCGGTGGACGACGCACAAAAAGCAGCAGGTCGATCTACCGCCGGACGTCCGGGTCAACGCGGCGGCGTGAAGCGGCGGAAAAAGCGGTCATAGGGCGGGCATGCCCGCCCGTTTGATCAAAAGTCGAAAATCTCGCCCAGCAAAGACCCCGGGCCTTTTTTCTTGCGGCGATAGCCACGGTCATCGTCGCGATACCGGCGGTCATCCCCACGATAATCATCGTCATAGCTCTGTCGGCCAGAAGGCGGAGGGGGCGGTGTCGGTGCAGCAGATCGTTCGATGATCTTATCCAATTCGCCCCGATCCAGCCAGACACCACGACATTGGGGGCAATAATCGATCTCGACCCCGCTGCGATCAGTCATCACCAGTTCAGTTCCGTCAATCGGACATTGCATCTGCGTGCTCCTTTACATGTGTCCTATGTGATATGGAGAGCATTCAAGCCGTTACAAGCATCGCCGCAGAAAGCCGCTGTTGCTCCAAACTGTCGCCGCATTTTCCGGGCACCCTCTGGGTGAATTGAGGCAGACAAGGCTTGAAGATGCGTATCAGACTGTTGTTGGCAGATGCTTTTACGATTTTATTGGGGCTGTTTGGGTATTACGCGGCATTGAGCGTGATGGCTGTGAAATGCGAATGTGGCGGTAGCAATTATATGCTGGCCGCTGGATTGTTCCTGCCTGCCTGCGCCTTTCTTTTGCCGTCCGCCCATGCGCGGATGATGAGCCTGACCTATCGTCTGCCTGCGCGTGTTCTGTTTCTATCTGCTGCGATGACTTGGAGCTTTCTATGCTACGTCACGCTTTCTAAATTTCACCACGTGGACGTGCCTTTACCTGGCTGGGGGGAGCTCTCACCATACTTCGCTTTGCTTTGGGTTCTCATGGTCGCGTTGCTTGTGATTAACTATCTATTCCCAGGTGCAGCTTACGATCTTGTCCGTGAAGAACGTGCTGAGGCGTCCAGACTTAATGACGAAATGGCGATGGCCGCTTCCGACGACAGCACACGCAACGGATCTGAAGGCGTTGGCCCAAAGTCCAAGGTGAAGGCGGTTAAGTCAGTGAGTAACAACGTTGTCTTTCTACTTCTCATCGCACCGGGTTTGTTCTTTTTTGTTGGGCGATGGCTTGCCCCGGTCATACCGTCCGAAGACGTTGTTTATCTGTGGCAGCGCTATGTGTCGGTGATATTTTGCATCGGCGCCGTCGTTGCCGCTTTTTTGTCGATGAGGCTACGCTACGAAGATCAATTTGGTCGCTCCGCCCGCCCGACACTCTGGCTGCGGATCGGCAAATACTTCATGTCGCCCGTCTTGGGTTTTGTGTTTTCGCTTGGTGTCTTGTTTGGCCCCGCGACGGTCGCCAATCAGTTCCTGAAAGGTGAAGACCTTATCGCGAGGTACGAAGTCAGCGGTACTGACGATAGTGCGAGATGCAAGAACGAGGTCCAACTAAGGATCGCTGAGGACGGGCACCTTTGGGATAGCTATGATTTCTGCAATGTGCCAGAGGCTCTCCACCGCAGCCTGGCTGCCGGTGACGTCGTCGAAGTCACCGGCAAGCAAACATGGTTTGGTCATTCGATTGAGGGTGTGAGCCGCGTGCAGCTTTAACGTACCACATGCACGGCGCATTGCGCGTGGCGGACCACCCGCGCCGCCGTCGAGCCAAGGAAATAGTCCTGCAATCCGGGCCGGTGCGATGCGATGACGATGCAATCGGCACTTTTCTTTTCGGCTTGTTCCAGGATCGTACGGCCCGAATGACCGGTCACGACAAGCGCTTCAACGTCATCGGCCCGACCGACCGCGTCTTTCAGACTTTCTTCGATATCCAGATGCGCCTGCGCGATCTGTCCTTCGCTCAGATACTGCGTGGCATATTGCGGCAAAGCCTCAACCACGTGCAGCGCCATGATCTTGCCGCCCTCGGCCCGCACAGCACGCGCAATTTCAAGCGCATGATCCGTGTCGCGTTCGTGATCAAAGGCGATGGGGACAATGATGTTGGAATAAAGCATGGTTTGGGCTCCCGTTCTTAGCTTCGCCCACTCTGGCACGCTCAGAACTGCGGCACTTTGATTTATGTCAGCCCCACCAACCGATTAATCATTCTTAACCGGGCGTTTACCAATTTCAGCGACATGATGGCAGATGCGGTTAATCCTTCTGCTTCTCACGGCTCTGATGCCGACCCTCGCCACCGCAGGCGCCTGGCCGCGCGAAGTGGGCGGCGTGTTCTTATCCTTTTCGACAACCACCAAAGCCAGCCCGCAGGTCCACGCAACCGGCATTGCCGAACTTGCCCACAGCTCTGAGAGCAATCTTTACGCCGAATACGGGCTGACAGAACGGGTTACCTTGGGCTTTGATGGCATGATGACCGACAGCGTCAGTTACGGGGAGGCATACCTATTTGCCCGCGTCGCACTTGGCAGTCTTGAGGCGCAAAACCGATTTGCGGCCAGCTTTGCCATCGGGCGTTTCATCGACACAGTGATCGATGTCGATCATCTTGAAGCCGAACACACCGCGCTGACCCGGTTGGGCCTGCATTACGGGCGCGGGGTGACAAACGGCTGGATTGGTGCCGATGTTTTCGCCACGCAGACCGATCATGGAACCGATCTAAAGATCGACGCCACATGGGGCTTAAAGCCTTGGGATCGTTGGATGTTCATCGCTCAAGTCCAAACCGGGCAACCCTCTGGCGGCGATAGCTACACCAACTTCGCGCCTTCGGTTGTTTGGAGAATGAACAAACGGGTCAGCATCGAAGTGAGCGTGATTCAACCGCTTGAAGACAACGGGGATACCGCTTTGAAACTGGGCAGCTGGACAGAGTTTTAGCATCTATTGCGACGGAACGGGGTTTCGGGCGCGTATAAGACGCAGATCAACGATGTGAAAGTGACCCCCATGATACTTCGCTTCTCAGCAATGCTGTCACTGCTCCTGTCCGGAGCAATCTTCGGGTTTTTCTATGCATGGGTCTGCTCGACGATGTGGGGCCTCGACAGCATTGACCCACGTATCGCGATTGCGGCGATGAACGGTATGAACAACTCAGTCCAGAACGCTGTTTTTGCCCCGGCCTTTTTCGGTACACCGGTTGTCTTGATGCTCACCGCAGCGCTCGCATGGCGCGCCCAGCGCCAAGCCGCCCTTCTGTTTGCGGCGGCCGGGGTTGTTTACCTTTTCGGGGGCGTAATCCTGACGATGGCAATGAATGTGCCAATGAACCGTGTGTTGGACGCGACAGTCATCCCCGAGCAGATTGATGCCGCCCGCGCAATATGGCGCAGCTATTCAGAGCCTTGGCAGTTCTGGAACACGGTGCGAACGCTTGCTTCCGGCGCCACACTGACGTTGACCGGCCTTGGCTTGTTAAGCCTTTCGCGTGCAAGCTAAACCTTGCAACAACCGCGCGACCCGCTAGCCTTGTCAGTGCAGCACAGGATGGCCCGATGCCCGAGATAAACCCGATCAGAGAGACCACAGATGAGGCGCGCACACTTGGCAAGACCCTCGTCTCAGACGCGCGTTTCGGTGCCATCGGCGTTATCGACCCCGAAACAGCAATGCCGATGGTCACCCGTGTCGCGATCGGCCAAGCGCCCAACGGCACACCGCTGACGCTGATCAGCGATTTGTCATCCCATACCAAGGCTCTGAAAGCTGATCCGCGCTGCTCGCTTTTGCTGGGCGAGCCGGAAGATCGCGGCGATCCGTTGACCCATCCGCGCTTGACCCTGCAATGCAAGGCGCACTTCATCGCGCACAGCGATCCTGCCTATAAAAGGATGCGCGGTCATTATCTGACCACGCATCCCAAGGCGAAACTCTATATCGACTTCGCCGATTTCTCATTCGCACTCTTCACAATTGAAGATGCACATTTGAACGGGGGTTTCGGCAAAGCGTTCCAGCTCACCCCCGCTGATCTGGCCTAGACAGGCGTATCGCAACGCACGGTCACATGAACCTCTCCACGACAGGCATTCTGCCATGTCAGCTTGATCTGATCCTTATTCACACCTTGCTGAAGCCGTGAATAGGGAAACGACCATTCGGTTCCGTTCGCACCACTTTCCACACGGCCATCCGGTACGACACCCACAATGCTTTTCGCGCGCCCGCCGAATGGCAAATAAGGCGCGCAATCGACGACCCATGTCGCCAGATCCGAATTCTCGGCATGGCGGATGGTGACGGGGTTATAAGCAGCCTCCGTGATGCCGTTGAAGGTGTTGCCGGAGAAAGTGATATTGCGGAACCGGTTCTTGTCGAGATCGGCAAAGGTGGTATCGACCCCATCGACCCGCTGCACACTGCCGCCCACGGATCCGAACGTGTTGCCCGTGACACTCACGCCATGCAGGAAATGACCGGAGCCATAGGGCTTCACCACAAGCCACTTGAACCAGTTCGCAGTGTTACTGGCGAGAAAGATGTTGCCCGTAACCGTCAGCGCACTGAACCCGAAGCCAGACGTGTAATCCGGCGTCGCATCGTATTCATTCGTCCACTCGATAAAGCAATTGTCGACATAGTTGCCGATGATCGTCGTGCGCGCATGGGGGTTTGTCAGAACGATCCCGGCGCGGCGAATACCATCGGTCGAGGTCCCTCCTTGAAAGAAGTGGTTGCCCGAAATCATGTGATTAAAGCCGTTCATCACCGCAAAATGTCCGAACAGAACCACCTGATTATTACGCAACTTATTATCGTTCGAGTTCGAGTTGAGCGCGACCGTCGTGCGATCCTCGACGATTGAACCCTGCTCGTTCGACATAAACAAACAATTGTCGATCAGCATCCCCTGATCACCACCACCTGTCGAGGTAATCCCGCGATCCTTGGGCCGGTTGATGGTGCATTCGTTCAGCCGGAAGATAGAGCCTTCTTTGGGCAGCATAATCCCGCTGGATCGGCCATTGCACTGAAACTCAACACTCTCGAACCCGAACCGGCTGAGCGACGAGAAGCCGCTGAGATCAAAAAGATACTTGAAGCGTTTGAACGTATAGGTCTGCACCCCTTCGGCATCGTACAGCGGGTTGGACAGCGTCACCGTTTGCGCCCCGACATCAACCGCGCGCACGTAAATCTCGCGCCCGACACCAGTGCCTTGGACAAGCGCACCGTGCGGAATGTTGGCAACGTTCACGACATTGGTCAGCTTTGTCGGATTGCTCGCCGAATAGCTGGCTTGCGAGGTAACGACATCGGTGTCCCAAGCGGTCGTATCCCCCGCCTCAAGCTGGCCGTTGCGCACATCGCGACGAATCGCGTAGCTGGTTTTGTTGTCGACAACGTCATGCAGATCAATAGGACCGTCGACGGCAATCCGACGCCCGTTCAGATCGAAACTGTCATGGCCAGCTGAATTCAACAAAGCCTGAAGACCCTTTTTGAAGCCCAGCAGATCATCCCCGAACGCATCACCATATGTCGCAAGATCAAAGTTCTGGCGCAGTTGGAACCGAATGCCTTTGGGCATCGTCACAGTGCCTTCGAACTTGATCTGGCTGTCGATCGTAACGTGATTGGCGATGTAGTAAACGCCGGCAGGCACCAGCACGCGCCGCCCGTTGGATGCCGCATCCGCTGCGTCAAACGCCGCACTGTCATCGGTGACACCATCACCCTTGGCCCCGAAGTCCCGCACATCGACAACGTCAATCATGTCGCGCAGAAACGCGCCGGTGATGTCTTCGATCTCGATGTCATCAATGCGCACGACACCGCCATTGGCGCCGGTTAGATCAATGCCGAAATGCCCATAAATGGGGTCCGCGCCCCAAACCAGATCAACGCCGTTGCGGTCGCCCGTGCCAACAATTGCCGACAGTTCATAAACCTCACCATAATTCGTCATGGTGACGCTGGCTGCCGCCCCTGGGACACCCGTCACGTGGCTTCCGCCCGCAGCACCAGCCCATCCGGCAATCCGCACCGACGGAAGGTTGCCGCTGACACACTTCACCCGCGCGGTAATGCGCAGGTAGCAGCCAGGCAGGATCGGCGTCTCGCCCATATAGCGCAGCTTGGTTGTGGTGGTGGTTTTTTGCAGCTCCAGACAACCGCTAAAATCCTGATCTGCCGGAACGAAAGCAGCATTCGCCGCGCTGGCATAGGTATTCGACCCCGGCGTGCCATCCTGGCTCGACCACACATCCAAACCGTTCTCAAACGCAGGCGGTGTCAGCACCAGCCCGTCCGTAATCGCTTTGTTCATAAAGACCCCTTTCACCGCATTCGGTGGTTGCTCGACCCCGCGCATCCAAGCGATCCGCAGTCGGGCAAAAGGGATATCAAAATAGAGTTAAGCGGCGCCTACAGCACCGTACGCTCAGGCACCCAGATCAGGCTGTCGCAGCAATTGAACACCGTTGATCTGCCAATCACCATTCACCTGAATCATCTGATATTCCAGCATATGCAACGCGCCGTTCTGGTCGCGGATGATGACTTTTTGGAATAGGCGACCGTCCTTCTCCGTCAGATCCAGATACCGCACATCATCAGGCCGCCAAACCATCGGATAGCCACGCTGAACCATCACGCCAAAGTTCTCAGGCGTGCGGAACATACCTTGGATCATTGGGCTTGCAAATGAAAACGCAGCCCCGAAATCATCGGCCTTGAACGCCTCGATCTGGTCTTGGATCGTGTTTTGAATAGCGGTATCGCGCGCGTCTTGCGCATGACCCCATCCAGCCAGCCCAAAGGCGAAAATCACTGAGAAAAGCAGTCGATGCATGGGCGGTCTCCAGGTTTTGATCTGAGCAGACGGTAGGTGGGCGCGCTGTCAGGTCAACTCGCCTGCCAAACCCTTTTCGATCAACGCGATCGTTTCATCAACACCGTAAAGTGCAATGAACCCGCCAAATCGCGGCCCTTGGGAGGCACCCAGCAAAACCTCATAGAGCGCCTTGAACCAGTCTCGCAGCGGATCAAATCGCTCCCGTCCGCAGGCAAAAACAAGGCCTTGCAGCTCTTCTGCGTCCACCGGAGCGTCCCAATCACGCAAGCCCTGCGCCAATTCTTCCAACGCTTCACGTTCCAAGTCTGTCGGCGCGCGATACGTCTTCCCGGGCCTCACAAAATCATTGTAATAGCGTACCGCAAAACCAGCCGCTGCGTCCAAGTCGGGATGCGTTTCAGCAGTCGCGTCGGGCGCATATCGCTGAATAAAGCCACAAAGCTGGTCCTTCTCTTCCGCGCCGGCAACAGATGCCAAATTCAAAAGCATCGAGAACGGCACAACCATATTCGACGCCGGTACGTTGTGCCCATGGATATGAAAAACCGGATTGCCCAACTGCTGCTTGAGGTCCTGATCAGGATACCCCCGCAACTGCTGATGATACTCATCCACTGCTTTCGGGATCACGTCGAAATACAGCCGCTTGGCCGACTTCGGCTTCTGATACATGAAATACTGTAGGCTCTCAGGCGCCGCATAGGTCAGCCATTCCTCCATCGACAGGCCATTGCCTTTCGACTTGGAAATTTTCTGCCCCTGCTCATCATTGAACAGCTCATACGACAGGCTCTCCGGCGCAGGCTTGCCCAGAGCACGGCAAATTTTGCTCGACTGCGTAACCGAGTCGATAAGGTCTTTACCCGACATCTCATAATCCACACCCAACGCAGCCCAGCGCATTGCCCAATCTGGCTTCCACTGCATCTTTACGTTGCCGCCCGTGACAGGGATTTCCACGCGCTCGCCATCGGGCTCTTCATAAACGATGGTGCCTTTGGCAACATTGCGCTCCAATGTCGGAACTTGCAGCACGTGCCCCGTCTTAGGGCTGATCGGAAGGAAGCACGAATAGGTCGCGCGACGTTCCTCGCCCAACGTCGGTAGCATGATTTCCTCAATTTAATCAAAACGTTCCAGCGCGACCAGAAGCATCTCATCAAACTTACCCGACGTATAATATTCCGTTGATGAGGCAAATTCGTACTCAAACCCATAGCTGTCCAGAAATTCGTTCAGCCGTGCGTTATTGTGCTGGGCGAACCCTTCATAAAGGCCGAACGGGTCGCGCACCTTGGTCAAAGGCAAGTTCAAGTCTTGCGCCAGCTCTTCCTGCATCGGAACATTGCTTGGCACCTTCCGAAACCCGTCCATGTCATCGGAAAAGCAGATGAGCTTAGTTGGGATGTCCGACAAAATTTCAAACGCGCGGCGCACCATGGTTGTGCGCGCAACCTCTCCGAATGTGCCGATATGCGGCAGTCCAGACGGCCCGTATCCCGTCTGAAAAAGCACATAGCCCTTGTCCGGGTCCGCCTTTGCATAGCGTTTAAGAACCCGGCGCGCCTCTTCAAAGGGCCACGCCTTTGACTGCATCGCTTCATCGCGCAAACTGGACATCTCGGATCACTCTCGCTTTTGGCGGCATGCTGCCACCGTTTCCTGCGCGCTACCTATTGCTGCCCCGCAAGGAGGTCAATAAACTCCCGGTAACCGCTACAGGAGCACCCCTTGCCCGATCTACCGCACCCCCTCACCGCCCAGGACAGCCTCGCCGCCCTGATGATCGCAATATCCGCCTCAGACGAGAATATCCGCACCTCAGAGCTGATTAAAATCAGCAATGCCGTCAATCATTTACCTGTCTTTGCCGGATACGATGCGGATCGGCTGCAAACCATCGGTCAGATCGTCTTTGACCTGTTCGAACAGGAAGAGGGGCTTGATGCGCTCTTCGGTCTGATCCGCGACGTCCTGCCCGACCACCTGAACGAGACGGCCTATGCCTTGTCATGTGATGTCGCTGTCGCAGACGGCAAGCTAGCGGAGACAGAGCTGCGCCTGCTTGAAGAAATTCGCTATGAGTTGAACATTGATCGTCTGCATGCCGCCGCAATCGAACGGGGCTCGCGTGCGCGGCACATGACGCTTTAAGCGCCGTAAAGCCGCCCCCAACGTCGCAATAACGTCTGCTGCAATCGCTTGGCGCGCCCGTTATAGGTTCTTGCCCCACGCGGGCGATCTCCATTCAAGTCGGCGGTTTTCTTGCGGGTCGCCACATCGGCACAGAAAATCGCAAAGACCAAATCGGTGCCATCCGGCGCGCGCTGGTATCCGGCTAAGGACGACACGAAATGCAGCGTCCCTGTCTTGGCGCGAACACGGTTCGGATCGCCCTTGACCACCTGATAATCCGCGTTGCGCATGGGAATATCTTTCATCAGCCCTGCCAAACGACCCTGCGCGCCCAGCGCAACGAGTGTCTTTACCATGTCGCCAGCAGTAATCCGCGACGCGTCTCCCAACCCGGAATGATCCACCAGTTGTGACCTGACGCCAAATCGCGCCTGCGCCCAGCGGTTCATCTCTGACGCAGAGTCCCGCAAGCCAGATGCGCGGCCTTTCCGCTTGATCGTCGCCGTCATCCCAACGACCTCGGCCGTGATATTCGTCGAGTATTTCAGCATGTCCCGTACGATAACCCGAAGCGGTGGGCTCTCGCGTTGCACAAGCACCGTGCCGGACGGCGCACGCGTGCCTGCTTGCGCTGCGGCCAACACGATCCCGTGGCTGCGCGCCAACGTCCGAAACACATCGCCCACGTAAAGTTCAGGCTTGCGCACCGGCAACCACCGCGATCCACCATTACCCAGTGCCCGACTGGCCACCCGCCAGCGATCCACCCCGCCGCCGTCACGATAATCAAAGATCGGAGTAGACCTGTCCGCCACGCTGATCTGGGCCATAGCCACCTGCGGCTGATACCGTTTGGCCCGCGCATCCATCGTCAGATTCCACGCGCCGCTCGCGCGTTTCCACTGAAAGTGAACCCGATTGAAGTTCAGAACCGCCCCACTGATCGTGGGGTTGTAGCCGAAATAGTCCTGCTGGTTCTTGTCGATCTTGTCGACGCGCGGCAGCGCGCCCCCATACACCAGAAACTTCCCGCGTACCTCGCGGATGCCACGCTCTTTCAGCTTGGCGGCCATATCGCCCAGATGATCCGTGTTCAGAACCGGATCACCACCACATGCAAGGATCAGGTCCCCATTCAGAACTCCGCCTGACACATCCCCACGCGCGATGATACGCGTCTTGAAGGTGTACTCGGCACCGAGCGTCTCAAGCGCGTAAGCACCAGTCATCGCTTTTGCCACACTCGCGGGCGGCAGGCTGGCAGAGGCGCCGACACTCTCAAGCACCAGCCCGGTTTTAGCATCAGCCACAACAAAACCAACCACACCGGATAGCCCGGCATCCGCGATGCTCCGTTCGGTGCTTTTGGGCCTGCGCGCAACCGCTGCTTGGCCGCCACGCAACCGCGGTCTGTCTGATTGCAAAGGTGCGCCCGCAATCGCAGGTGCCGCCGCACTGGACAGCAAGGCGGCGACAAAACCGCGTCGTGAAAACCGCATCCCCATGTGGATAGTTAAGCGCAGCACAGCGCGTCGCTCAACCGTCCATTTGCGCTTTCACGTTGCAAATCCGCGTGATAGCGCCGCAAGCATGTGGAAGCCTGTCGCCCTGATGTTCATCGCCATGTCGTTCATCCCGATCGGAGACACAGCAGGAAAGCTGCTGGTTGCTCAAAACGGCGTTGCACCAATCTATGTGGCGTGGACCCGTTTTGTCGTCGGTGCGCTGCTGGTCATACCCTTTATTCCCAAAGGCACATGGCCCTTGTTAAAAGACTGGCGCGTCTGGCTCCGCGCGCTTTTGCTGACCGGCGGGATCACGTCGATCCTGACCGCACTGCAAACCGAACCCATCGCCAATGTATTCGGAGCCTTCTTCATCGGCCCCATCCTCAGCTTTTTCCTCTCAAGCTGGCTCTTGCGCGAACCCATCACACGGATGCAGACACTTTTGTTGTTCATTGGCTTCACCGGTGTCCTCCTTGTCGTGAAACCCGGCTTCGGGATGACCACGGGTCTCGCCTTCGCAGTCCTCGCAGGTTGTTTTTACGGCGCGTTCCTGACCGCCTCCAAATGGCTCGCCCAAACCGCGCGGCCCCGCTCCCTGCTGTTCACACAGCTCGGCGTCAGCGCCGGTGTCACGCTTCCGTTTGGCCTGCAAGCGCTGCCCCCGATGACACCGGAAATCGCGGCGCTGACCTTCGCGTCCGGCCTTTGCTCCATGCTTGGCAACCTGATCCTCATCGTGGCCTACCGCATGGCACCCAGCACCAAGCTCGCGCCGTTCGTCTATTTTCAATTGATCGCGGCCACGTCGCTGGGATGGCTCGTCTTTGAAGATCTGCCCGACACGCTGACCTTCGCAGGTCTGGCACTGCTGATTGGTTCGGGCTTTGCATCGCTCATCCGCAAACGCGCCTAGCCCCAACCGCCTTCCGCCCGGATGGCGCTGGAAGACATATCCATCATCGGCACATTCACAAAACACCAAGCAGGAGCCTCGGCCCGCGCAAGTAAATGCGATGACCGCCCCGAGATCCGCGCCCTTTCAAAAGTCTGTGCAGCCTTCGACGTGCGCGCTGAAATCCGGTCTCCGGGCCGCGCGATCACACCAACAGGCACGGTCTGCATGATCCATCGCCAATGCTGCCAACGGTGAAACTGCGCCAGATTATCCGCGCCCATCAGCCACACGAACCGCACGCCCGGGTACGCCAGTCGTAACGCCACAATCGTCTGCGCCGTATAACGCGTCCCGACGCGCGCCTCAAAATCTGTGATGTCCACGCGCGGGTGATCCATTATCGCGCGGCACGCCGCCATCCGTTCACTCAACGGCGCAGGGCCACGCGTTTTCAAAGGGTTGCCGGGCGAGACCAGCCACCACACACGGTCCAACCCGAACCGCTTCAAAGCCTGTCGCGTCAAATGCGCATGACCTGCGTGGGGCGGATCAAAGGACCCTCCCAACAGCCCGACGGTCTGCCCCGCCTGCGCCATCGGCAAGCCTTCGCGCATCTCAATTCCCTTTCGCGCGACATCCCGCCAGTTACCCAAACGGTGTGCCTTTTGCTGCTGGGCAAGCCAAAAGCTGCCGCCTAGCGTAGGTATATGGTTTGGACGGTCCACTACCTGAACGCAAGAGCCGCGCTGGATCCCGTCCTGCCGCAGATCAATCGCACACTGGTCGCGACCGAAGAACGTCTTGGCTCCGTCGTTCCGCTTCCACGCCTTGATGTCGTAATCCAATCGACCCCAGGTCGCAGTATTCCGCAGCTTGGGCATGCAGGGTATTCCCCGCGCCCCGGCGTCATCATGCTGAGCTTCGATCCCGAAAACGCCCACATGTTGCGCCACCTCGATGCGCCGCTCGCACGCACCATCGCACATGAGGTACACCACGCCCTGCGATGGGACGGCGCAGGCTACGGTCGTACCTTGGGTGAAGCGCTGGTCAGCGAAGGTCTCGCCGGTCAATTTGTCCGCGAAGTCTATGGCACCGGCCCCGAACCGTGGGAAGCCGCGATCGACGACAGCCTGTTGCCAACCCTCGCAGGCGCGGCCCTTCGCGAATGGGCCGATCCCGAATATGACCACGCCCGCTGGTTCTTTGGCACCGGCCATCTACCCAACTGGGCGGGCTATTCGCTGGGTTACGCAATGGCCCATCTGTGGCTGACCGGAACCCAAGGTGCGCGCGCCTCAACAGCCGCTGACACCCCCGCCGATGCTTTGCTTCCCGCAGTCACCGCCCTTGCCCGCGAAGAACAAATGATGCGTCCTGTTTTCCGCCGCCGCTCCACCTGATTGCCCTTACAGCACGGCCCCGCTATCTAGGGCCAAACAGCGACACCCAGCGGAGCATCCCTCATGGCAGCCTATCAATACGTCTACCACATGGACGGCGTCTCAAAGACCTATCCCGGTGGCAAAAAATGCTTTG
>ERZ1740067.795-NODE-795-length-23833-cov-11.596139_pt1 | contig 23833 bp, 24 predicted proteins | sample MGYA00581736_ERZ1740067 | MGnify/ENA primary metagenome ERZ1740067 (study PRJEB43018, sample SAMN04849236) | marine metagenome | isolation source: floating plastic debris | place: Pacific Ocean | collected 2008-08-27 | study: EMG produced TPA metagenomics... | reverse complement strand
CCATGATGGCCATGATCCGGGACGATCTTGCTCAGCTTGGCGTCAAGATGGACAAGTTCTACAGCGAGAAATCGCTCTACGGCACGGGCCTTATCGAAGCGGCTATCAAGGATTTGGACGACAAGGGTCTGATCTACAACGGCATTCTCGAACCGCCCAAAGGCAAAAAGCCCGAAGATTGGGAGCCGCGCGAGCAGACCTTGTTCAAATCCACCGAACACGGCGACGATGTGGACCGCCCCATCATGAAGTCGGACGGGTCCTGGACCTATTTTGCGCCGGACATCGCGTATCATTTCGACAAGGTTCAGCGCGGTTATGACCTGCTGATCGACATCTTTGGTGCCGATCACGGCGGGTACGTCAAACGTATGAAAGCCGCCGTCAGCGCATTGTCAGATGGGCAAACCCCGCTCGACATCAAGCTCACCCAACTTGTGAAGCTTTTCAAGAATGGTGAGCCGTTCAAGATGTCCAAACGGGCAGGGACCTTTGTGACCTTGCGCGACGTGGTCGAACAGGTGGGGCCTGACGTGACCCGGTTCGTCATGCTCACCCGCAAGAACGATGCGCCGCTGGATTTCGACTTTGACAAGGTGCTGGAGCAATCGAAGGACAACCCTGTTTTCTACGTCCAATACGCCAATGCGCGGGTGCACTCGGTACTGCGGAAGGCGACCGAAGCAGACATCGCCATCGACGATGCGACGCTTGCAGGCACAGACCTTGCCAGCATGACCCATGACAGCGAACTGGCCGTGGCCAAAAAGCTTGCCGAATGGCCGCGCCTGGTGGAGATCGCCGCGCGGACCAACGAACCACATCGGGTGGCGTTCTACCTTTACGAACTGGCGTCCGAACTCCACGCGCTGTGGAACAAGGGCAACGACGTGCCGGAACTGCGCTTTTTGCAGGACGGCAACACCCAGGGGACACAGGCGAAAATCGCGCTCGCACGGGCCGTCTCTGTTGTTATTTCCGCGGGCCTTGGTATCTTGGGTGTGAAGCCGGTCGAAGAGATGCGCTAGAACTGCACCGCCGACTGGCCGAGGCAAAGGCAAGAAACACCGATGGGAACGACCATCGGGCGATGAGGCGGACATGGCAGATATGCATACGACGGCCCCGGTGCGTGGGGACCAAGCGTCAGGCAGTTTTGCGTCAGTGGCCAACTGGCTGGGCGCGGCGCTGTCTTTGGCGTTGATTGTGGGTGTGACAGTCTGGGGATACCGGCTGATCATGCGGGACGTCTCGGGCGTGCCGGTGGTACAAGCCATCGAAGGCCCAATGCGCGTGGCGCCCGATAACCCTGGCGGACAAATCGCCCGTCACGAAGGGCTGGCGGTGAATGACGTCGCGGGAACAGGCGCATCGACCCCACCGCCCGACCAACTGGTTCTTGCGCCGCGCCCGCTTGATATCACCGATGAAGACATGCCGGTTGCGCAGCTTACTGTTCCCGAAACCTTGACCGAACAGGAAGAGCTTGCATTGGCATCCTTGCGACAGGACACCGAAGCAGACGCGGCCGATATCGCCCTGTCTGACATCATCAATGCCGATGACCCGATTAAGGCGCTGGCAGACCAGATTGCCGCGAACGCCACACCGCTTACCGAGATTGAACCTGCGCCAAACACGGGTGTTTTTGATGCGACGCCGGAACAAGAGGTTGCGACTGTCGCCCCAGCGCCGGAGGTTATTCCAGCCTCTGTTCCCGGTGTCGCGCGGTCCTTGCGCCCCGCGCCGCGACCTGCTGGCTTACAGCTCGCTTCCCTTTCGGCACCCACTCTGACGCCTTCGACAGGCGTTGCTGAGATGAATGCCAGCGACATTCCAGCAGGAACGCGCCTTGTGCAGTTTGGGGCCTTTGACAGCCCACAAATTGCGCGCGAGCAATGGGACAAGCTGCAAGCGCGGTTTGGCGATTTCCTGACTGGCAAAAGCCGCGTGATCGAAGAAGCCACTTCCGGCGGGCGCGTCTTCTACAGACTGCGCGCGCAAGGCTTCGCAGACCTAAGCGACTCGCGTCGGTTCTGTGCTGCAATTGTCGCTGAAGGGGCCGACTGCATTCCGGTTGTGAGCCGGTGAAACCCTTTGGTGCGGCCATCTACGGCTGTGATGGCCCGCACCTGACCCCGGATGAACGTGCGTTTTTTGCAGATGCCAATCCGTTTGGGTTCATTCTGTTTGACCGCAACTGTGAGACAGCAGACCAAACCCGCGCACTAACCGCTGATTTGCGGGATGCGGTTGGCTGGCATGCACCAATCTTTATCGATCAGGAAGGGGGACGTGTTCAACGTCTCCGCCCACCCATGGCCACGGAATGGGTGGCCCCTTTAGATCACGTGGCGCTTCTGGGGGATCACGCGTGCGAGGGGATGGCGCTGCGCTACCAGATCATAGCGCTTGAATTGCGTGATCTCGGGATCGATGCGAACTGCGCGCCCATGCTCGATATCGCGCGGCCGGAAACGCATCCGTTCCTGCGCAATCGTTGCTACGGCTCTGATCTGGACACCGTGGTCACTATTGGGCGCGCTGTTGTGAACGGATGTCTGGCTAGCGGCGTCTTTCCCGTGGTTAAGCACATCCCCGGACACGGCCTTGCGCGAATGGACAGCCACCTTGATCTGCCGACAATTGGCGCAAGTGAAGAGAGCCTCAACGCTATGGACTTTGCAGCGTTTCGACCCTTTGCAGATGTCGCCATGGGAATGACCGCCCATCTGGTTTACAGCGCATTGGGAGAGACAGGTCCTGCCACGACATCAGAGACAATGATCAGCCGCATCCGGGCAGATATCGGCTTCTCTGGTCTGCTGATGACCGACGATATCTCCATGCAAGCCCTGTCCGGTACGGTACCCGAGCGCGGCGCAGCGTCGATCAACTCAGGATGTGACGTCATTCTACACTGTAACGGCGATCTGGCCGAACGCATTGCCCTGATGGATCGCATCGGCACCATGCCCGCAGCCAGCCAGAAGCGCGCTGAAGCGGCCCTCGCCACACGCCCAACAGCCCAACATGTTGACATCCGCACGCTCAAGGCCAAGCTTGCCGCATTGGAGCAAGACGCAGGCCAAAGGCAGGGTGCATGAGCGACCCAACACTGGACACGTTCGAAACCTCCGTCGCGGATCGTCTGGCGGCCGAGGCGCTAGTTGTTGATGTAGACGGTTTTGAAGGCCCGCTGGACCTGCTCCTGAACCTCAGCCGCACGCAAAAGGTCGACCTGCGTCAGGTCTCGATCCTGCAACTCGCGCAGCAGTACCTGGCCTTTGTCGAAAAGGCCAAAGAACTGCGATTGGAATTGGCTGCCGACTACCTTGTCATGGCGGCGTGGCTCGCGTTTCTGAAGTCGCGCCTTTTGTTGCCGCCTGATCCGTCCGAGGAGGGCCCGTCGGGCGAAGACCTTGCCGCACATCTCGCATTTCAGTTGGAACGCCTGCAAGCCATGCGCGACGTTGCTGCAAAGCTGATGGCGCGTGACCAGTTAGGGCGTGACTTCTTTGCGCGTGGCGTCACGCAAGAGGTCGAGCGCGTGCGCAAGATCTCATACTCCGCAACTCTGCTCGACCTGATGCAGGGCTATGCCCGCATCCGCACGAAAGACGAATTCCGCCCCTTTGTGATGGACCGCGACGCGCTCTTCACGATGGAACAAGCGCTTGAACGGATGCGCGGCCTGATCGGTTTTGCGGGCACTTGGACGGATATCAGCGCCTACATGCCCGAAGGCTGGAACGCGGATCCGGCGCGCTGGCGGTCGGCCACGGCATCCACCTTTGCCGCCTCGCTTGAGCTTGCGAAAGAAGGCAAGGTAGAGATACGCCAATCCGAAACCTTTGCGCCGATTGAACTGCGCCGGAAGGAGACGCGCAGTGACTGACACCCCAGAGCCGGAAATCGAAGAAAGTCTGTTCGAAGCGCCGCCCATGGCCGAGCAGGAACGCATGGTCGAGGCGATCCTCTTTGCCACTGCCGACCCCGTGACAATAAAAGACCTCAACGACCGCATGCCACACGGGTCTGACGCGGCTGAAGCCCTGGTTTACTTGCGCAAACGGTATGAAGGCCGCGGTATCAATGTCGTCAAGGTTGGCGACGCTTGGGCGGTTCGGACGGCGCCCGACCTTGGGTTCCTCATGCAAAAGGAAACGGTCGAGACGCGTAAGCTGAGCCGCGCCGCGATTGAGACCTTGGCGATCATCGCCTACCACCAGCCCGTCACGCGCGCTGAGATCGAAGAGATCCGTGGCGTGTCAGTGAGCCGAGGAACCGTGGATCAACTTCTTGAAATGGAGTGGATTCGCTTTGGTCGCCGCCGTATGACGCCGGGCCGTCCTGTGACCTTTGTCGTCACGCAAGACTTCTTGGATCATTTCGGTCTCGAGTCGGCGCGCGACTTACCGGGCCTCAAGGAACTGCGCGCCGCAGGGCTACTGGAAAATCGACCGCCCCCCGGCTTGTCACCGCAAATGGGTGATGGTGATGTTGATGCCGAGGAAGAGACCGAAGAGGGGCAGTCCGAGCTGTTTGAAGACTAACGCTCTTTAGAGTTTACATTGGCGTTTACCTAGACATTTTGATATCGAAAACTTTTTCAAATTTTCGGAACAATGCCTGAAAATCGTCGCAATTGTTCCCTATCTCAACGCGTGAGGCAGTCTTACATACAGTGATAGGAGGACGACATGAACCTCAACACGATCATCAATATGGTTATGCGAACAGTCATGCGCCGCGTGGTCAATTCTGGCATCAATGCCGGGATGAATGCCGGTCAAAATGCGTTGGCAAAACGGAAAAAGCCGCAGCCGCCGCAACAGCACCCGGATGACGCGCAGCGCTAAGCGCTGGCGAAGTGTTTGGACAGCTTCAAACCCTGTCCCTGGTAATTTGATTTGATCCCCGCACCATAAAGTTGGCTCGGGGATTGATCCATTTGTTCGTATACCAATCGACCTACGATCTGTCCGTGCTCCAGCACAAATGGCGCTTCATGGCAGCGCACCTCTAAAACGCCTCGGGATCCGGTGCCGCCTGCTGCATCATGCCCAAATCCTGGGTCAAAGAACCCGGCATAATGCACCCTAAATTCGCCAACCATCGCCAGAAATGGTGCCATTTCAGCTGCATAGTTTGGGGGAATGTGCACCGCTTCACGACTGACAAGGATGTAAAACGCATCCGGGTCGAGGATAAGTTGCCCATTGGTCGTCCTCAACTCTTCCCAAAATTCAGACGGTGCGTAATGGCCAAGTTTTTCGAGGTCTATGACGCCCGTATGCGGTTTCGCCCGGTACCCAACGAGGTCTCCCTCGGCGGGCTTCAGATCGACCGAAAAGCCCAAACCATCGCTGATCACAGCAGGACCGCCATTCACTAGTGTTTCTGCCTCGTGCAGCGCCGTCAGTGCGGGGTCTGACAATACCGACTGGCCTTTGCGGAACCGGATTTGGTTCAGCCGCATACCCGCGCGCACCAGCACCGAAAAAGAGCGGGGACAGATTTCAGCGTAGAGCGGTCCGTGATACCCATCCGCGATACGGTCGAACTCAGTCCCTTCGTCGGTGATCGTCCGGGTGAGCAAGTCTAGCCGCCCGGTAGAGCTTTTGGCATTGGCCACCGCACTCATTCCAGCGGGCAAGGCAACACGTTCCATCAACGGCACCAGGTAGACGCAGCCTTTCTCAAGCACCGCACCATCCCCTTCGAGGGACATGCGATGCATTTCGAAATCGGCCAACCGATTTGCAACCGTCTGTCCTTTGCCAGCCAGAAACGAGGCGCGCACACGATAGGCCACGGTCCCCAAACGCAAATCAAGACTTGCCGGTTGCACCTGACCATCCACGAACGGAACATCCGCGGCAATCGCACCGTCCGCCATCAGCGTTTCAATTTGCTGGTTGGCCAACACACCCGTCATGACACGTCCCCCGATTTCGCGTTCCGCCTTGCATAGCAAGCAGTTGCGCAGCGTGCGAGAGTGATTTTGATAGCTATGATTGTGTGATTGGTCGGGCTAGCAGGACTCGAACCTGCGACCTTCCGTCCCCCAGACGGACGCGCTACCAGGCTGCGCCATAGCCCGACTGACGCTCGTCATAACGGTTTTGGATGCGTCCGCAAGAGCGAAATCTGCAATGATCAACTCGCAAGAGCGCGTAGTTGTTTGACCAAAGGCGCAATTTGTTTGGCTGACGCGGCTGACAACCGCTTGATGCGCGATACCTGCGTGAGCGTCTCAAAGTGTTTCGGAGGTTCAAGGTTCGTAGCTTCTTGAGCAGCAACCGCGTCCTGCGATGGTTCAGACTTCAGCTCTGCATCTTGGATACGTTCATCCATGCTGCGTTTAAGAAAACCGGGCAGAGAAGGTGCATCGTCTGACGCTTCTTCAGCTTCTGTTACCGCCTCCGGTTCTACAATTGGCGGCTCACCCGTCGGTGTGTCCGCAACAGTTTCGATAGCGTCGACCGGATCGGTCACCGGCTCCGCCTCTTCTGAAGGCTCCAAGACGTGTGACGCGTCTTGCGCTGTTTCTGCCTGATCTGTTGATTGTTCTGGTGCGTCGGTCGTTGCGTCTTGTTCTACAGGCGCAGCATCGGCTTCGACGTCGGACACTGGCTGTACACCGACGTCTAGATCGGTCGGTTCGGCGGGGTCTGCGGCTTCTACTGGCTTAGAAAATGGGACGACAGTGTCCACAGGTTCTTCTACCGCGACCTCTTCCAGCACTAGGTCGTCAATCTCTTCTTCCTCTCCAACACTTAATGTGCAGAGTGAGGCAACGTGTTTAATTCCCTGTTCTCGAAGTATTTTCTGTGCACCTTTGATGGTCATACCATCTTCATGCAAAAGCTTCTTGATACCGCCTAACAAGCGCATGTCGGCGGGCCGATAGTATCGGCGTCCGCCAGCCCGTTTGACGGGTTTTACCTGCGTAAACTTGCTTTCCCAAAACCGTAGAACATGCGCCGGTGTATCAAGCCACTCGGCCACTTCGCTGATGGTGCGGAAGGCGTCCGCAGATTTGCTCATCGTGGTCTAGCCCTTGTTGCCCGCTGCAACGCGATCCTTCATCAGATGTGACGGCCGAAACGTCAAAACGCGCCGCGGATTGATGGGGACCTCTTCCCCCGTCTTTGGATTACGGCCAACGCGCGCAGCCTTGTCGCGGATCGAAAACGTACCGAAAGAAGAGATTTTGACCTGGTCGCCCTGCACCAGCGAATCTGACATGTGGTCCAAAACGCTTTCTACCAAATCGGCGCTTTCGTTTCGCGATAGACCGACTTCTCGGAAGACTGCTTCGCTTAAGTCCATGCGTGTCAGCGTTTTTTGGCCCATTTATCCAACCTCCCAAATCGCTTTCAGCATGAAGGTTGCGATTTTCCGAGTCAATATCAAGGGCTTGGCCGTAGGGATTTAACCGGTTTTTTGCCTACCAACGCAGCACGACCGCGCCCCACGCCAATCCGCCACCGATCGCTTCGGTAACAATGACATCGTTCTTGGTGATTTGGCCACGTTCAACGCCCACCGATAAGGCCAATGGAATGGACGCAGCGGACGTATTACCGTGATTCTGAACGGTGACCACCACTTTGTCCATCGGAAGGCTCAGCTTTTTGGCGGTGCCTTGGATGATGCGAATGTTGGCTTGGTGAGGCACGATCCAGTCGACATCCTCACTGCTGATGCCAGCCTTCGTCATCGCCGTGTTGGCGGTCTGCGCCAGCTTTTCGACTGCATGACGAAACACTTCTTTGCCTTGCATCCGCAGAAAGCCGGTTGTCTGCGTGCTGACGCCGCCGTCGACATATAGAATGTCTTTGTGACCGCCATCAGAATTTAGATCGACCGACAGAATGCCGCGATCCGCTGACGTACCAGCACCAGACTGAGCTTCCAAAATCACCGCACCCGCACCGTCGCCAAACAACACGCAAGTCCCGCGATCTGTCCAATCCATGATCTTGCTGAAAGTCTCCGCGCCGATCACAATAATACGCTTTGCCTGCCCCGACAGGATCATCGCATTGGCTGTGCTCAGAGCATAGACAAAGCCTGCGCACACCGCTTGTACGTCAAACGCAAAACCACGGGTCATGCCAAGTGCATGCTGCACCATCGTAGCAGCGGAGGGGAACGTGAGGTCCGCGGTTGAGGTCGCAAGAATGATCGCATCAATATCATTGGCATCCAAACCGGCGTGGTTAAGTGCGTTCTGTGCTGCTTTGGTCGCCAGGTCCGAGGTGGTTTCCCCATCGGCTGCAAAATGCCGGCTTTCAATGCCCGAGCGTGTCCGAATCCATTCGTCTGACGTATCAAGCGATGCCTCGAATTCTGCATTCGGAACAACACGTTCGGGAAGATAATGCCCGACACCGACAACAACGGCACGTTGGGTCAACTCGCTGTCTCCTCTTGCTCGCTATCGGGGTCAGAGGTGATGTCCCACGTTATGTCGTTGATCGATTCAAGACGCGCCGCCAGCCGTTCCGAAAACCCGGATTGTGCCAATTGAAAGGCCAGTTTGATGGCGGCAGACACACCGGTAGGGTCTGCGGACCCGTGTGATTTGACCACTGTTCCATTCAGCCCCAGGAACACACCGCCGTTGACCCGACGCGGATCAATCTTTTTGCGCAGACGTCGCAATGATGTGTAGGCCAATACCGACGCAACACGCGACAGAAATGAATAGGCAAATGCCTCTCGCAGTCTGTCGCCGATCAACGATGCCGTGCCTTCGCCCGTTTTCAGCGCGACATTGCCGGTAAAGCCATCCGTGACAATGACGTCGCAGGCTTCACCGGGAATATCGCCGCCTTCCACAAATCCAACAAATTTGAACTGTGCTTTATCGGCGGCCTTTGAAATCAGGTCGTGCGCATCCCGTAGCTCGGGACGGCCCTTATGTTCCTCGGTGCCGACGTTCAAAAGACCTACCCGAGGATGTGGAAGCTCTAGCCCATTGCGCGCATAAGAAACGCCCATCAGCGCGTATTGCAAAAGGTCCTCTGCATCCGCACGGATATCCGCGCCGACGTCCAGCATCACGTTAAATCCCTGGGGGTTACGAGAGGGCCAAAGAATCGCGATAGCAGGGCGGTTGACGCCAGGCAATTTGCGCAGCCTGATCATCGACAGGGCCATCAAAGCGCCTGTGTTGCCACAGGATACCGCGACAGTCGCTTCCTTGTTGCGGACAGCTTCGATTGTTGCCCACATAGACGTCGCGCGTCCGCTGCGCACGACCTGACTGGGCTTGTCGTCCATCGACACGACACCATCGGCTGCGCGTACTTCGCAGCGGCCAGCCAAGCTTTTCTTCTTCTCGATCAGCTTGGTCAGCTGCTTCTTCGGTCCAAAGACCAAAAACCGAATGGCAGGGTTCGCCTTGGCAGAACGCGACATACCGGAGACAACAGCCTCCGGTCCAAGATCGCCACCCATGGCGTCGATAGATAAAACAATAGGCGCTTGGTCCGCTTTGGATTGATCCTGCAAGGAGGTCATGCGGGACGCCGCGCCTTATTGTGATTTACGCTGCTTCTTCGTCGAGGTCGATTTCATCGGCCTGAGCGATCACTTCGCGGTCTGCGTAGTGGCCACAGGACGGGCAAACGTGGTGTGGGCGACGAAGTTCACCACAGTTGGTGCATTCGTTCGGGTTTGCAGCGACCAGTGCGTCATGTGCGCGGCGGTTGTTGCGGCGCGACTTGGATACTTTGTTCTGTTGGACAGCCATGTCTCAACCTCAATTGTCTAATACGAGTGGCATGTGCGCCATGCCGCGTTTTGGGTGTGTCCGGCCTCTTACGGGGAAACCGGGGCAGGGGGCAACCCCCAGCCTCGAATGAAGGCGCGAACATAGGGGCAAAGATAAAATCCGCAAGCATTTTTTGGGCGGCGGATCAGTCCTTTTTCTCAAGCTGATCGCGCAAGGCAGCAAGGCCAGCAAACGGCTTGGTATCTTCGTCCTTTAATGGCGTCACGCCATCTTCGGCAAACACAGCCTCGCCCAACTCTACTGCGCCAGCACGAGGATATTGCGGAAGTGCAAGTGTCAGCGATTCTACCATCACGTCATGCGCCGATATCACAGTCCCCAAAATTTCTGTGCTGGTGTCTTCTGGCATTTCCGTCTCGGCACCCGGCTCTTCTTCGATCTCCAAAAACGCGGCGGGGAGGAAAACGCGTTCGACGTCTTCATCAATTCGGGTGGTCACAGGTTCAAGCGTCACAACACAGGGCTGAACCACTGTGGCCCCAAGTGTTCCGGTCAACGACCACCCCTGTGCGCCTGTGGGGGAAATTCGACCTGCAAAGCGGAGCTTTTTCAGGCTGCTCAGGCTCAAGACCTTGGCCAACGCGTCGCGCGCTGGGGCATCCGGCTGTATTTCAAATTCTGTAGGGTGGCGCGTTGACAGATCGCTGACGCGAAATTCACCGGGTTTCAGAACCGCTTGTGGCATATCTTGTGTGCACCCTTTGCTTGAACGCAGGCCAAAGGCCGTGTAATCGGGATAAAAGGCGGTGAACGCCAACGCAAGAGAGGCGCCATGCAGGGTTTCGGGCAGAGCATCGGATCGACACTCAGAAAAAGTGTGCTGGTGGTGGCGCTTATTGGCCTTTCGGCCTGCACAGCCCAGTATCGCACGCATGGGTATATGCCGTCAGAAGAAGAGCTACAGCAGATTGTCCCCGGTGTTGATACCCGCGGCACTGTGGAAGACTTGGTCGGTGTGCCGTCGACGTCGGGCACTCTTAACGAATCCGGTTTTTACTATATCGAGAGCGAAATACGCCACTTTGCCTGGCAACGACCCGAAGTGGTCGACCGCGAAGTTGTTGCGATCACATTCGATGCAGCAGGCGTTGTGGAAAACATCGAACGCTTCGGCTTGGAAGACGGCCAGGTTGTGCCGCTGGCGCGCCGCATCACGCGGTCCGGTGACGGTGGGATCAGCTTTATTCGCCAACTCTTTGGCAATATCGGCGGTATCAACGCAGCGGACCTGTTCAACTGATGACCGTTTTGGCGGCGACTCGCGTCGCTGCGGCTGACCTTTCGGTGGCTCTCAAGCTTGGGCCATACGAGGCGCGGATCGGGCGATCATGCGACGTGATGCAAGATGCCTTTGCGCTGCGGCGACGAACGTTTGCACCACAAGCCCTGTCGGATCAGGACGCCTTCGACCATCTTAGCCAGCATGGAATTGTCACAGACGCACGTACCGGGCAAAGCTTATTGGCTTTTCGCGTACGTGTGCTGACTGGCGACATAAACCTGGGTTCGACCTACACAGGTCAGTCCTATGACCTGACGCCACTGCGCGCGTTAACCGGCCCGTTCCTAGAGCTAGGTCGCGTCTGTCAGGACGAAACCTTGCGTGATCCGCTGGCGTGGCGTCTCGCATGGGCCGCGTTGGCGGCGCTTGTTGATCGTCATGCTGTCACTCTGTTGATCGGGTGTACGTCGTTCAAAGGCGCAGATCCTGACTGGCACAGCGCCGCGTTAGGATATCTCAGGTCGCACCATATCGGGCCGCGCGCTTTACTGCCGCGTCAGATATCTCAATCAGCAATCGCACTACCAGAAGCGTACGGAACGCGCAGTGATCTGCCGCATCTTTTGCAAAGCTATATTGGCCTAGGGGGGTGGGTGAGTGACCACGCGGTGGTCGACCCAACGCTCGACACGGTCCATGTTTTTACTGGGCTGCGCATCGCAGACATTTCCATCGCTCGCAAACGCCGGTTGCGCGAACTGGCACGGCGTGCGTCGCTGCCGACTTGACCTTGGTGGCGCTGCACCGTAGCGCACTCGCATGGCCAGTATTCCGCATATTCAACTCAACGACATTTCGCTGACTTTTGGCGGTGACCCTGTGTTCCACGACCTGGGTCTGGTGGTACAGCCAAGCGACCGCGTCGCGCTTGTGGGGCGGAACGGGTCTGGCAAATCGACACTTATGAAAGTGATGGGCGGTTTGGTCGAGCCAGACACCGGCGACCGCGTGATACCGCAAGGTGTCAGCGTCGGATATATGGAGCAAGACCCCGATCTGCGCGGTTTTGAAACCCTTGGTGCCTTTGCCGTGGACGGTTTGGAACCGTCTGAGATGTACAAGGTCGAACGCGCTGGGGAAGGCCTGAAATTCGACCCGGACCGCCGCGTTGACACCGCTTCTGGTGGTGAACGCAGACGGGCTGCATTGGCGCGGCTTATGGCACAAGACCCGGATGTCATGCTGTTGGACGAGCCGACGAACCACTTGGACATTGAAGCGATTAGCTGGCTCGAAAACGAGCTGAAACGCACCCGCAAAAGCTTTGTTTTGATCAGCCACGACCGGCGCTTCCTGACCGAACTAACGCAAGCTACGCTGTGGATCGACCGCGGTCAGGTGCGGCGACAGGACAAAGGCTTTGCAGCATTCGAGGCGTGGCGTGACAAGGCGTGGGACGAAGAAGACCTGCAACGTCACAAAATGGACCGCAAGATCAAGGCCGAAGCGCGATGGGCTGTTGAAGGCATCAGCGCTCGTCGTAAGCGCAACATGGGCCGCGTCCGTGCCTTACAAGAATTGCGTCAGGAGCGGGCCTCGATGATCAAGCGGCAAGACACCGCTGCCATGGATCTTGCCTCTGGCCCCAAGTCCGGACGCAAAGTCATTGAAGCCAAAGGCTTGTCAAAGACCTTTGGCGACACGCCCATCATCCGTGACTTTTCACTGACCGTGCAACGCGGGGATCGCGTCGCGTTTGTGGGTCCTAACGGGGTCGGCAAAACCACCCTGATCCGCATTCTGATGGGTGAGATCACCCCGGACACCGGGTCAATCAAACATGGCACAAATCTGGTGCCAGCGGTGTTTGACCAGACCCGCGCGCAACTGGACGGCGATCTGAGCCTTTGGGAAAACCTGACGACTGACCCCGGAATGCGGGTGTCTGGTAAATCGGATCAGATCATGGTCCGCGGCGCGCCGAAACATGTTGTCGGATACCTTAAGGAGTTTCTGTTTGATGAGGCGCAGGCCCGCGCGCCGGTGAGGTCCTTGTCTGGGGGCGAAAAAGCACGACTTCTGCTGGCCCGGATCATGGCGCGCGAGTCGAACCTTTTGGTTCTCGACGAACCGACCAACGATCTTGATGTCGAAACGCTGGACCTTTTGCAGGACCTACTTGGCGACTACGATGGGACGGTCTTGCTCATCAGTCACGACCGCGATTTTCTAGACCGCGTGGCGACCACAACCATCGCGATGGAGGGCAGGGGCCGCGCCACTGTGTATGCGGGAGGCTGGAGCGACTACCAATCCCAGCGCAACACCGATCCGACCGAAGCGCACACATCGAAGCCCGCGCCCAAACAGGTTTCGAAACCTGTTGCCGCCACTAAACCCAAATCCGGTCTTAGCTTCACCGAAAAGCACCGGCTCGACGCATTGCCAGCTGAAATTGACCGGCTCACGGCAGAGATCGCCAAGCTGGAAGAGCTGATGGCGGATCCTGAACTCTTCACCCGGGAGCCGGTGAAGTTTCAAAAGGCTTCTGAGGCCTTGGTGGCCCGTCAGACTGCTCTGTCAGACGCTGAAGACCTGTGGCTGAACCTATCGGAAAAGGCAGAGGCCGGGTAAACATCCTTCGAAGGGCGTTATCAAACGCTTCGAAGCGTTTGCCTTGCACAAACCCAGCCTATGTCGCTCCAAATGACTGCTCCACTTTTCATCGGCTCGCGCATTTATCGCGGCTCCAGCTATGGTGTGCATCACCCGCTTTCGATCCCGCGCGTGCCAACTGTCATAGACCTCAGCCGCGCGCTGGGGTGGTTGCCTTCCGAGCAGTATCGCACGAGTCCCTGCGCCAAACCCAAGGCTTTGACAGGATTTCACACCGAAGACTACATCGCCGCGCTGCAAGCTGCCGAAGCCACGCAACAGCCGAACCAGGCATATGATCTTGGGTCTTTGTCCAACCCTGTATTTGCCGAGGTGTACCGCCGCCCGGCCACAGCCGCCGGGGGCGGGCTATTAGCCGCCGACCTCGTTCGTAACGGCGGCACGGTGTATAACCCGGGCGGGGGAACCCATCACGGTCTGCCAAATCGGGCAAACGGGTTTTGCTACATCAACGAACCTGTTCTGACCATTCAAAGCCTGCTGTCCAAAGGCCTGAGCCGTGTGTCGTATGTGGATATAGATGCGCACCATTGCGACGGCGTGGCGCATGCGTTTCATGGCAGCGCGCAGGTGCAGATGATCTCGGTGCACGAAGATCGCCGCTGGCCGTTCACCGGTGCGCTCGACGACACCAGCGGCGGCGCGGCGATCAACATTCCCGTTCCGAAAGGGTTCAACGATACAGAGTTTGACCTCATTCTGAACGAGGTCATCCTGCCATCTGTCGCGGCCTTCAAGCCAGATGCGATTTATCTGCAATGTGGCGCTGATGCATTGACCGAAGACCCTCTGTCGCGTCTGAGTTTGTCCAACCGAAGTCACATCCGTGCAGTGCAAGACCTCAGAGGCCTTACCAACAGGTTCATCGTTTCAGGTGGCGGCGGGTACAATCCATGGAGCGTTGGGCGCGCGTGGGCCTGCGTTTGGGCAACGTTAGCCGGTCACGACATCCCAGACGAGTTGCCGCACGAGGCCGCATCGATCCTTAAAGACCTCAGTTGGACCCGGAAAGCGCAACCGACAGAAATGATCCAGCGCACGCTGCTCGATACTTCGCGTCACGGACCAATCTCTGACCAAGTGCGCCAGGCCGTCGCGCATCACACCGCGCTGTTACACGGGCAAATGATCTAAGGCGAGGCTCAGTTTCAGCGTCGTGCTGTCACTTTCAATCTGTAAGGGTAGCCCTGCATCATGGGTAAGGGCGGCAAGAAGCCCAAACTGAACCTGTGCCGGTTTCATCTCGAAATCGTCATCCTTTGCGTGGGCATTCAGACAATTCCAAAGCCTGTCATGCATGACAATACTCGGTCCGTTCGCTGTGATTGTAATCGTATGGTTATCCCCAGCAACAACAGTTGAACCACCTTGGGTAAGTGCTGTTTCAGCGCACAGGATAGACAGATAAACCAATTGGACGTTATTGCGCGGCAGGTCTTGATCAACTGCCCATTCCGGCGAAATTCGCGTGCCAAGATAGTGCTGCAGCAGTGTCGTGCGTGCCTCAGAACCAGGAACCGGACGCTGATCACCTGCGCTCCCAAAGGCAATGCGAAAGAACCGTATGCGCGCGGTTGCGTTGTCACAGCTTTGCTGGATCAGCGACATTTCTGGGCCGTTCGGATCGGGCGCGGCCATCGCTACCAATTCGAGGCCATTGGAGATTGCCCCGATCGGGTTTATCAGGTCATGGCAGATGCGTGATCCGATCAATGCCGCGAGTGACGTCTGATCCTGGTGCATTACATTCCTCGGTAATCTGATAGGAGCCGCCACATGTCCGACCTGAACGGAGTGCTTGAACCGGGATCACTCGTCCGCCACCCGGAACAGCCGGAATGGGGGATCGGCCAGGTGCAATCCAACATCGGAGGTCGCATTACAGTGAATTTCCGAGAAGTTGGAAAAGTGGTGATTGACGGGTCACGAATTGTCTTACTTCCTGTCTTCGATGCGTAGTGTTTCAACCAAAAGTTGATAAAGGTTTAACGCGCGTAAACCAAGATCCGGTTCAGCGTCACCTAGACGCCGTTGCGCGTCATCCGCCCTCCACTTAGACTGGCACCAGTGATGCTGGGGGACATCCATGCTGGCGGACATATCACCACTTCATGTGTCGGTTGCACAAACGGCAGAGGATATCCGGGCGGCTCAGCGCCTGCGCTACAACGTTTTTGTGGAAGAATTAGGTGGCGACGGACCGCTGGTGGATCACAAACACCGACTTGAGGTGGATGAGTTTGATCCTTTTGCCAATCACCTAATCCTGCGCGACTACCGGCAACTGGAGGGCCCAACACGTGGGATCGTTGGCGTCTATCGCGTGATGACACACCACCATGCCAAGGCGGCCGGCGGGTTCTATTCAGAAAAGGAATTCGATCTGTCGCGGTTGACGAACAGCAACGCCTCGCTGCTTGAACTTGGCCGATCCTGCCTACACCCTGACGCGCGGTCGGGACCCGGGCTTCGGACACTTTGGCAAGGGCTCGCGGCCTATGTTGCGACGCATAAGATCGACATACTCTTCGGCGTCGCAAGCTTTCATGGCACTGATCCGAAGAGGCTGTGCAATACGCTGTCACACCTGCATCATGCGTTTCTCGCACCGCCCGAGTTGCGGGTGACATCCAAAACACCCGACGCGTTTGAGCTGCTTCCGGTCCAAGACGTAGACCGCAAATCTGCCATGCGGGACACACCTACACTCATCAAATCCTATCTCAAATTGGGTGGTTTCATCGGGCAGGGCGTTTTTGTGGACCACGCCTTTAACACGACCGATATATGCTTGCTGCTGGACACGGCACAGTTGTCGTCGGCTGTCACCTCACCGCACATGCGGCGCGAGCCATGACGCCCACCTGGCACAGCGAAACTCCGGCAGCCGAAGTTCCGATCTCGCTCTTTGGATGGGCGCGTGTTCTGATCCGCGGCGTAGCACTCGCTTTGGTGGTGTTTGGCGGGCTTTTGCTGATGCTTCTGGTGCGGCTAATCGAACGCCCGCTCTTTGGCACCAATCGTCCGGTAACACCTTACATCACCCAAGGCGTGTGTCGATCAGCGCTTGTCATCATGGGCATTACACTGCTGGTGCGCGGCCCAAGAATGAAGGTGCGCGGGGCGGTTGTCGCCAATCACAGCTCGTGGCTCGACATCTTTGCGCTGAACGCGCGCAAGAATGTCTATTTCGTATCCAAGTCCGAGGTCGCCGAATGGCCTGGGATCGGTTGGCTTGCGCGGGCGACAGGAACACTGTTCATCCGTCGTGATCCGCGCGACACCAAAAATCAGGTCGCTGTATTTGAAGACCGGCTGAACCATGGACACAGGTTGTTATTTTTCCCCGAAGGCACCTCGACCGACTCGCTGCGCGTTTTGCCGTTTAAGCCCACGCTTTTTGCCGCGTTCTTTTCCAAAACCTTGATCCACAGCATGCATATCCAGCCCGTGACCGTCATTTACCATGCACCAGAAAACCGGGATTCGCGGTTTTATGGCTGGTGGGGTGACATGGGGTTTGGCAGTCACCTCATTAAGGTGTTGGCCCAACGCGGGCAGGGTAAAGTGGAATTGGTGTATCATGCACCGGTCCGGGTGGACGGCTTTGCCAATCGCAAGTCCTTGGCAAGTCATCTTGAAACGCAGGTTCGTTCTGCACATACACGGTTGGTGGTGTAGCCGCAGCCAGTTGCACAGCTTTGGGGTTGGCCTGACGACGCATTAGCCCCATCACACCGAAGGTCACAAACCCGATCTGTATCAAAAATGCGCCCAAGTTGAATGCGCCAACCAAGCTGATCAGCACCAGAATGGCAGCGACGATCTTGCTCGCAGAATAAAGCGGTCCGTTACCGCACGTGCGTCCATATTGGACCAACGCAAACCCACCGACATACAGGATCGATCCCACCACACCGCACGCATCAAGAAGCGTAGGGTAGGCCCGCATGGAGCTTAAAATCATGTCGATATAGCTGGGCATAAAGAGTCTTTTGGTGAAATACGCCCGACCAACTGGTCAGACCAGAGGTCGGGCGAAGGTGCTAAAATGATCGTGCTAACCGCGGATGAGGACCGCTGCCAACACAGGTTTAAAAAAGGTGGTCATCAAAGCTCTCGTTACCCAATACAAAACGCTACATCGCATTCAGGACACTCAGGTGGCCCAACAGGGAGAAACAAAATGTCGGCTCCCTAAGCTTTTGAGAATGATCCTTTCTCATCCATCCTAAACATTACCCAACGTAAGCGCAGGTCAGGAATACCAGACCATGTGGTTCGCGTGGCGTGAATAAAGAGTGAAATTGCTGTCGTTGCAGGGCCTTAGGGTGTCTTCGTACCGTTATGGCGCAACCATTAAGCGAATTTCATGAAGGAAATGCAAAACGCCGCAAGAGATTTCCTGCGGCGTTCAATGCTTTACTTGTTGGGAAGAGACTCAGTTTGCGTCTGTACCATCTGTCGTGTCAGAGGAGTCGTCATCCCCCTGATCTGCGATCCAGGCTACAGACACCACTTCTTCGTCGGCTCCGGTATTGAATACCTTCACGCCACCTGCACTGCGCGATCGGAATGAGATGCCATCGACAGGCACACGGATTGACTGACCTTTCGATGTCGCCAGCATAATCTGATCATCCATCTCAACCGGGAAACACGCGACCAACGCGCCTCCACGCATCGCCTTGTCGATCGCCTGCACCCCCTGTCCGCCACGGCCGCGAACCGGGTAGTCATGCGATGATGACAGCTTACCTGCGCCTTTCGCCGTGATCGTCAGGATCAGATTTTCCGCCGCCGACATCTCGGCATACCGTTCTTGTGTGATGTTGCCCGGCGCAACCTCGTCATCGTCTTCCATTTCAGCGTCATCGGCCAAGCCGGCCACCGCGCGGCGCATCTTGAGGTAGGCCGCGCGTTCGGCTGGATCGGCAACAAAGTGTCGGATCACGGCCATGCTGACCACACGGTCCCCATTGTTCAGGCGAATGCCCCGCACACCTGTCGAATCGCGGCCTTTGAAGATGCGCACATCCGTGGTCCTGAACCGGATCGCACGACCCGCATCGGTCACAAGCATCACATCATCGTCTTCCGACGCAATGCGTGCATTCACCAGTTCAACAGACTCTGGCAGTTTCATCGCGATTTTGCCGTTGGATTTTACATTCGTGAAATCCGACAGCGCATTGCGCCGCACGTCGCCTGCACTGGTAGCAAACACAACCTGAAGGTCGGCCCATTCCTTTTCATCCCGATCCACTGGCATGATCGCCGCAATCGACACACCTGTCGGGATCGGCAAGATGTTTACAATTGCCTTGCCCTTTGCCGTGCGACCGCCCTGAGGCAGGCGCCATGTCTTTAACTTGTAGGCCATCCCATCGGTGGTGAAGAACAGCAACTGTGTGTGCGTGTTGGCAACAAACAACGTCGTCACAACATCATCGTCTTTTGTCGCCATTCCGGACAGCCCTTTGCCGCCGCGCTTCTGGGCTCGGAAATCGGCGAGGGGCGTGCGCTTGATGTAACCGGATTGCGTCACCGTCACGACCATGTCTTCACGCTCGATCAGGTCTTCATCTTCCATGTCGCCGGACCAGTCGACAATTTCTGTCCGCCGCGGCACTGCAAACAATTCGCGGACTTCCCGCAACTCGTCTGAGATGATGCCCATGATCCGGTCGCGCGACCCAAGAATCTCAAGATATTCGCGGATCTTACCGGCAAGCTCTTCCAACTCGTCCGTTACCTCTTTGACACCAATTTGAGTGAGGCGCTGAAGTCGCAGATCAAGGATCGCCCGCGCCTGCGTCTCTGACAGATTGTATGTCCCGTCGTCATTGGCCGTGTGGGTCGGGTCATCAATCAGTTCGATATAGGGTAAGATATCTGCCGCAGGCCAACGCCGTGACATCAGTCGTTCGCGGGCCTCAGCAGCATCTGCAGAGGACCGGATGGTTTGCACCACCTCGTCGATATTTGTTACCGCAACCGCGAGGCCACACAGAATGTGGCTGCGTTCGCGGGCCTTACGCAGCAGATATGCCGTACGCCGCGCGACAACATCTTCGCGGAAATCGATGAAGGACGTCAGAAACTTGCGCAGCGTCAGTTGCTCAGGCCGCCCACCGTTCAACGCCAGCATGTTGCAGCCAAAGGATGTCTGCATCGGCGTGAAACGGAACAACTGGTTCAACACCACCTCTGCTGTCGCATCCCGCTTTAGCTCGATGACAACCCGTACGCCGTTGCGATCAGATTCGTCCTGCACATGTGCGATGCCTTCGATCCGCTTTTCGCGTGCAGCCTCGGCGATGCGTTCGATCATCGTGGCCTTGTTCACCTGATACGGGATTTCATCGATGATGATGGCCCAACGATCTTTGCGAAGCTCTTCGACCCGTGTCTTGGACCGAATGATGACCGATCCACGTCCCTCAAGATACGCTTTACGCGCTCCGGACCGGCCCAACATGATCCCACCGGTGGGAAAGTCAGGGCCAGGCACGTAATCGATCAACTGCTCGGATGACAGATCCGGTTCTTCGATGAGGGCGAGCGTGGCATCCACCACTTCACCCAGATTATGTGGCGGAATGTTCGTCGCCATACCGACAGCAATCCCACCGGCGCCGTTGACCAGCATGTTTGGGAAACGGGCAGGAAGGACAGTCGGTTCCTGATCCTTACCGTCGTAATTGTCTTGAAAATCGACCGTTTCCTTGTCGATATCCGAAAGAAGGTACGCTGCGGGTTTGTCCATGCGCACTTCGGTGTAACGCATCGCAGCCGGATTATCGCCGTCCATCGACCCGAAATTGCCTTGCCCGTCCAAGAGCGGCAGCGACATCGAAAAATCCTGCGCCATACGCACCAGCGCGTCATAGATCGCGCCATCACCATGCGGGTGGTATTTGCCCATTACGTCACCGACCGGACGGGCGGATTTGCGATACGCCTTGTCGTGGCTGTTGCCTGACTCGTGCATGGCGTAAAGAATACGCCGGTGCACCGGTTTCAAACCGTCGCGCAAGTCAGGGATTGCCCGGCTGACGATCACGCTCATCGCGTAATCGAGGTACGACGACTTCATCTCATCGGTGATCGACACCTGAGGCCCATCATATTTGGGGCGTTCAGGCGGCATATCTTCAGTGTTTTCAGGGGTATCTGGCGTGTCGCTCACGTAAGGGCCTGCTTGCTGCGCGTCTATATTTTGTTAGCCGCATGTATATCAGAGACAGGATGTAGCCTGCAATCCAAATGACCATTCCTTGGGCAGCTTTGACTTGGCACTCACCCAATGCGCTGGGTAACACATTGTTTTTGTTGAAAAGTAAGATTTTCATGGCAAGCTTGAGCACATAAGAAAAAATGAATGAGGTTTTACATGGCAGAACTCAGCGAAACGGAACTCATGCTGAAAGGCTACGGCCTGACCACGGCGCAGATTTATTATCGGATGCCGGATTTCCAAAACGTGTTGAACACCTTCGTCTGGCAGCACTACGACCTGGCGCCAGACCATCCGAAACTCTTTGAGTTTATCGAGTTCTGGCAGGACAGCATCGATGGCCCGCTGCATTCGGTGCAATACACCCACCGCAAGCAACTCGCTTCAGGCGAATGGCAGCAATTGGTCGGTGAATTCACGCTGCACTGAAACCGCCCTTCGAAAGGCGGTGACATCGAGTCTTCAAAACTGCATCACACGGGCTTTTGAAAGCCCGTAAGCAAATTTCTTCTACGAGATTTAGACTCCGTAAATCTCGCCGAACTTGGCGTCTAGGTACGTCAAAAGCGGCGCTTCGGATGGCGCAAATCCACAGGCGCGTTCAACAACGTCGCGCGGCTCGTACAGCCCACCATGGCGTTGCAGATTGTCCCGCAACCATCCAGTGGCGGCTGAAGTATCACCGGCGGCTAGTTGTGCATCGAGATCGGGCACAGCTTTGCGTAACGCTTCGTGCAAACATCCGGCATAGACATTGCCCAGCGTGTAGGTCGCGAAATAGCCAAACAGCCCCACTGACCAATGCACATCCTGCAAAACGCCATTGGACGGCGTGTCGACCGGATAACCGAAATCGGCCTCAAATCGCGTATTCCAAGCCTCTTCGAGGTCCACAACCTCCAGAGTTCCGTCAATCAGCTTTCGTTCCAAATCGAACCGCAACAGCACATGCAAATTGTACTGCACCTCATCCGCCTCGGTCCGAATGTAGCCTTTGTTGACCCGGTTCACCGTGCCGTAAAACGCCGTAGGATCGTTGATACCGAAGTCGCCGAAAGCCTCCACCATCTGCCCGTGCAACCAGCCCGTAAAGGCCTTTGAGCGGCCCAACTGGTTCTCATAGATGCGGCTTTGACTTTCATGCACGCCCATCGACACACCGCTGCCCAAAGGCGTGAGTAAATACGCCTGATCGATGTTCTGCTCATAGGTTGCGTGACCAACCTCGTGGATCGTTGAATAAATGCAGTTGAACGGGTCGGTCACACTTGTTCGCGTGGTGATGCGCACGTCGTTGCCCGAGCCCGAACTGAATGGATGCACCGCCTTATCGACACGCCCCCGGCTCATGTCGTAGCCAAAAACTTTTGCGATCTGGCGTGACAACTTCATTTGCGCGGTTTCGTCGAACGCACCCGTCAATTCCGCCGGAGCCGGAGCACCCAGAACTTTGTCGCGCAACGCAACCAAACGCGGGCGCAACGCGCCGAACATGGCATCGAGCTCAGCGGCAGACGCACCGGGTTCATAATCCTGAAGCAGCGCATCATATGCGTCACCACCATTTGCAAGTGCCGCCCCTTCTTGTCGGCGCAAGTCCAGCACGCGTTCGAGCGTTGGAGCAAAAGCAGCGAAATCGTCATTCGCGCGCGCCTCGGCCCAGACGCCTTGCGCCATCGATGTGGTCCGCGCGAGCTCTGCCGCCAAATCCGCTGGCACTTTGGACGCACGATCAAAGCTTTGTTGGATGTGGCGCAGATTGGCTTTGGCCTCTAGCTCTGTCGGGTTTGCCTCGGCCAGCCAATCGCCGACGCGCGGGTCCATCCGCCGCGCATGCAACACGCCTTCCAAAGCCCCCATTTCTTCGCCACGCTGCGCCGCCGCGCCCCGTGGCATGGTGGTTTCCTGGTCCCAGCCCAAGCGGCCTGCGATCTGGCCAAGGGCCTGCGTTTCGCGGGTAAAGGCCATCAACTCTTCATAGGCTGTGCTCATGCTGCTGCTCCTCGAATAGATTGTTCTTTTGGATAACCGGCCCCGAACCGCGCACGCAGTATTAAAACCCAAAGCACGACTGCGCCAAACTGGTGCACAATCGCGATCTGCCAGGGCGCCATGTAAAGCACTGTCACGACCCCGATCACCATCTGTAACAGCAACATCGCAAAGACAGCGTTGAACCGAAACCGTGTGTCGGTGTTGGGCGAGCGACGCGCACGAAGCCAGACGACAATACCAAAAGCAAGCAGCGCATACCCAGCAATCCGGTGCATGAACTGCACCAAACCGGCATTCTCAAAGAAGTTGCGCCAAATTGGCTCAAGGTCGAACGGAAACGGCGGGAGAAACGCGCCGGCCATCAGCGGCCAATCGTTATACGTGCGACCCGCATCGATCCCTGCAACCAAGGCACCCAGAAGAATTTGAAGAAATGTGAAATGGAGCAAACCTGTGCTGAGCCCGAACAGTTTCCCCTCTCGCAGCCGACGCGCTTGCATCAGATCACGGTCCTCGCGACCCAGTTCAAACACATACCATGCGATGAAGCCCAGAATGACAAATGCCAAACCAAGATGGGTGGCCAGCCGGTAGGATGCCACATCAAGCATGGTCCCTGTCAGCCCCGAAGACACCATCCACCAGCCGATCGCACCCTGCAAACCGCCCAGCACACCGATGAACAGCAATCGACCAGTCCAGCCCGTGGGGATTTTCCGGAATGCCAAAAACCCAAGAAAACCGACCGCCCAAACCAGTCCTATGAAACGCCCAAGCTGGCGATGTCCCCATTCCCACCAGTAGATGAACTGGAACTCGGCCATGGTCATGCCCTGGTTCTGCAACTGGTACTCCGGGATCGCGCGGTATAGGTCGAACTCGCTTTGCC
>ERZ1740067.794-NODE-794-length-23872-cov-4.926187_pt1 | contig 23872 bp, 19 predicted proteins | sample MGYA00581736_ERZ1740067 | MGnify/ENA primary metagenome ERZ1740067 (study PRJEB43018, sample SAMN04849236) | marine metagenome | isolation source: floating plastic debris | place: Pacific Ocean | collected 2008-08-27 | study: EMG produced TPA metagenomics assembly... | reverse complement strand
GTCCATCGACGATCGGGTCGAGGCATCGCCCGCGCTTGCCGGGTCCGGCACGACGCCATCTACGCCGCCGCTATGGGCGGGGCTGGTGCCCCAGGTGACTTGCGGGGCAAGCGTGCTCACATCGAGCGCAATGCGATTGTCAAAGTCGGCATCGTCCGCCGATTTCAGGGTCCTCCAATAGGCCACGGCTGCATCAAAGGCCGCCTCTTTGGGCGCGAAGGGGCGGCCTTCCACATAGTCAAAAATCGTATCGTCAGGCGCAACAAGGCCCGTGAAGGCTGAGAATTCGACCCCCATGTTGCACAGCGTCAGCCGCGCTTCTGTCGGTAAGGCTTTGGCCGCTGGCCCAGCAAATTCCACCATGTAGCCACTGGCGCCGGCTGCCGTGTGCTGGCCAATGAGCGCTAAAATGATGTCCTTCGCGCTGACGCCCGGTTTGAGCTGACCATCGAGCCAGACTTGCATGGATTTGGGCCGCTGGATGCGCAGGGTTGAGGTGGCGAGCGCATGCTCTCCATCGGTTGAGCCGATACCCCAGGCAAAAGCACCCAGGCCGCCTAAAGTGCATGTGTGGCTATCGGGGCAGACGAGCGTGAGGCCGGGCAGGGCGATGCCTTGCTCAGGCGAGACAACATGCACAATGCCTTGCCGCGGGTCGCCGATATCAAAGAAGTTGATGCCGGCTTTGTTTGCCATTTCCCTTGTCGTGGTGATGAACGCGGTGCCGCCAGGCATTTTTGTGGCATCGCCCCGGCCCGGAAATGTATCGACGATATGGTCGATGGTGCAGAACACGCTGTCTGGCCGCCGCACTTTTCGGCCTGCTTCCTCAAGGCTTTTGAGCGCGATGCCGCCGGTCCGCTCATGTAGGAACACGCGGTCGATGTAAATCAGGCTAGAGCCATCCGGCATCTGCTTGACTTCGTGGTCGCGCCACAGCTTTTCGAAAATCGTACCCTTCATAGTGCTTATATAGGAACGCCGATTGAAAACGTCATTACCAAATTTGTCCGGACAAATTTTATAGCCCTATCAAAACTCTTGTGTGCGAAGCCGTCAATCACGCCATATGGTCCCCATACGCAAACACCTTTGAACCAAGGAGCCTTCCGGCGATGGATACCAGCAAACTCATGTTTAAAGACGGCCTTCTGGACGGCCACCGCATCTTGGTCACGGGTGGCGGCACTGGCCTTGGCAAGGAAATGACCGAAGGGTTTTTGAAGCTGGGCGCGCATGTCTATATCTGTGGTCGCCGGGGCAACGTCGTTGAAGAAACGGCTGCGGAGCTCATGGAGAAACACGGCGGCACAATCACGCCGAAAGTGTGCGACATTCGTGTAGCGGATGCCATCGATGATATGGTGAGCGAGATTTGGGCCGATGGCGGCGCGCTCACAGGTCTCGTCAACAACGCGGCAGGGAACTTCATCAGCCGGACGGAAGACCTCTCCATCCGCGGCTTTGACGCCATCGCCAACATCGTCTTCCGCGGTACGTTCTATATGACGCACAATATCGGCAAGCGTTGGATAGACGAGAAGAAGACTGGCTCAGTCATCTCCATCCTGACGACCTGGGTTTGGAATGGCAGCCCGTTTACCGTCCCGTCCGCCATGTCGAAGGCCGGCATCAATGTGATGACGCAGTCTCTAGCATCTGAGTGGGGCCGCTATGGCCTGCGCTTTAATGCCATCGCCCCAGGCGCGTTTCCCACAAAGGGGGCTTGGGAGCGGCTGAGCCCAGGCACATCAGCTGACGGGTCTGGCGGCATGACGGACGCCATTCCCATGGGCCGTGTGGGCGAGATGCATGAGCTGTCAAACTTGGCCACCTTTCTGATGGGGCCTGGCGCGGAGTATATCAACGGCCAGACCATCGCCATCGACGGCGCGACTTACAATGCAACCGGCGGTAACTTCTACCAGCTCAGCAAGCTGGGCGATGAGCAGTGGGATGCCATTCGCGCTATGATTAAAGGCTCCAACGAAAAGGATAAGGCAGCCCGTTCGGTCTAGCTATTCACCGACCGCTAGCCTTGTTCGATAGGAGACCTCTAAGCCTAGATGCATTTCTTGTGAGTTTTTTGCGCACAGGCGTTGCATCACAGGGGCCGCTTAGGCCATCATAGTGAAAGTGTCTGTGGCAAGGTGAGGGACATGGCCCACTATCCGGCGGTGAGCGTCTTTAACATTGATAACGCGCTGGTTCTCGGCAACCTGTGGGACCATGTCGTGCGTCAGGTGCTCATCGAATCGCCTATAAAGTCCCCTGGCTATATGTTTGGGCGCATGGTTGGCAGTGTGCGCCAATCCCTGTCTGGCCAGGATTGCTCAATCCCAACCAATATGCGCGCTGGCCTGAAGTTGCTGTCACGGCTGGATGCCGAGGCACGCTCCTATTTGATTGACTATGTTATTGACCGGGTGGTCCGCGATGGTCTGCGTCCTGGCGCGGTTGACACGCTGGTGCAGCGACGCAAAGCAGGGGACCGCATCGTCCTGATGTCGTCCTGTTTCGATATCTGCGTGGCCCGCTTCGCTGGACGTCTTGGCGGCGCTGACATCATCTCCACACGGACCTTTGAAACCGATGCTGGCAAACTAACCTTGGATGATGATGCGCAGCTGTGCGAGGGCGCGGAAAAGCTCCGGCGCCTCAAAAACCTCTTTGATGGAGACCGCCGCCCGCCCTTTATCCGTGCTTTCGCCGTCGATGCGGAAGACTACACGCTGCTGAGTTGGGCCGATGCCGGCTATGCGGTCAACCCAACGCCGAAGGACCAAGAACGCGCGGCTTCTCTGGGCCTCACGGTTGTAGACTGGACGTTCGGCATCAAAGATGCGCCGCTGCATACCCCCAAGTTGCCCGGTGTCAGCTCCAGCCCAGACGCACAAGAGCGTCAACGCAACTCCGCCAATCGATAACGCAATTCGGCGGGGGCATGGACAAACTGTTTATCTCCGCCGACGAGCTGCTCCGCGACAGCTTCAAGCTTTCCATTGATATTCTGAAGACCGGCTATCGGCCCTCCTATTTGGTCGGCGTTTGGCGCGGCGGCACGCCCGTTGGCATCACCGTGCAAGAAGTCTTCGAATTCTATGGGTTTGAATCCAACCACTTTGCCATTCGCACATCATCCTATGGTGGCGGCACAACGCCCGATAAAAATGTAAAGGTGATGGGGCTGCAATATCTCATCGACACCATCAACGCGGAAGACCAGCTGCTGATTGTAGACGATGTGTTTGACTCAGGCCGCTCCGTTGACGCCATCATCAATGAGCTGAAAACCAAGTGCCGCCGCAATACGCCGGATGATATCCGTGTCGCGACGGTGTATTATAAGCCTGAGAAGAATAAGACGGACCGCATCCCTGACTATTATGTCCACAAGACGGATGCATGGCTTGTTTTCCCCCATGAGCTAAGGGGCTGCAGCGAAGAAGAGTTACGCCAATACAAAGAGTTACCTGAGGATGCTTACACTTTTCTTCATGATCTCAAGGTGGGTGCTTAGAAGCGAGTAACATCACCACCCTCCGCCATGCTGGACTTGCCTGCCCTCGCGAAGGCGGGGGATCCAGCATCTATTTCCGTGAGTGTCTCAGGCAATTGAAACAGGTCCTGAATCGAGTTCAGGACGGCGGCTTAGTTGTACGAGCGCAGCTCCATCTTCGCGATCGCATTGCGGTGCACTTCATCTGGACCGTCAGCCAGGCGCAGCGTGCGTTGACCAGCATACATGCCCGCGAGCCCAAAATCATCTGACACGCCGCCACCGCCATGGGCTTGGATGGCCCAGTCAATGACTTTGCACGACAGATTGGGCGCAACCACCTTGATCATCGCAATCTCGCGCCGGGCTTCTTTGTTGCCCACCGTGTCCATCATATAGGCCGCCTTGAGGGTCAGCAGACGCGCCTGCTCGATTTCGCAGCGGGCCTGGGCAATGCGCTCATGCCAAATGCTTTGGTCTGCAATCGGCCCACCAAAGGCGACGCGGGCTTTCAGGCGTTTGCACATTTTTTCAAGTGCCCGCTCCGCCGCGCCGATGGAGCGCATGCAGTGGTGAATACGGCCAGGGCCAAGGCGCCCTTGCGCGATTTCAAAGCCGCGGCCAGGGCCGAGGATCATGTTGCCGGCTGGCACCCGCACGTCTGTGAAGGTGACTTCCATATGCCCATGGGGCGCATCATCATAGCCGAACACCGGCAAGTGACGCTTGACCTCCACGCCAGGCGTGTCGACGGGCACCAGGATTTGGCTTTGCTGGATGTGCTTCGGCGCTGCCGGATCCGTCTTGCCCATGAAGATGAGGATTTTGCAGCGCGGGTCGCCTAGGCCGGAGGTCCACCATTTGCGGCCGTTGATGACGTAGTCATCGCCATCCGCCGTGATGGAGCTTTCAATGTTAGTGGCATCGGATGAGGCCACATCGGGCTCCGTCATCGCAAAGGCGGAGCGAATCTCCCCGGTCAGCAGGGGCTTCAGCCAGGTCTCCTGTTGTTCCGGGCTGCCATAGCGGGCGAGCACTTCCATATTGCCCGTATCTGGCGCGGAGCAGTTGAAGACTTCGCTGGACCACATGACCCGGCCCATAATCTCCGCCAGCGGCGCATATTCCAGATTGGTGAGGCCAGGGGAGACCGTTTCATAGTCCTTCGGCAGAAATAAATTCCAAAGCCCCGCGTCACGCGCCAGCGGCTTCAAGTCCTCAATAACTTGGATGGGCGTCCAGCGGTCCCCCTCGGCGACTTGCTGCGCGTATGTCTCTTCATTGGGATAAATGTGCTTATCCATGAAGTGCTCAAGGCGCTCCATCAGGTCTTTGGTCTTGTCGGAATAATCGAAATGCATGGCTGGCCAGTCCTCAACAGAGAGTGGCCTAGATCATTGCGCTAAGCCTGTTTGAATGTCTTTGTAAGCCAGCTGTGCGCGGTCGACAATATAAGCCCGAACGGCCTCTGCATCCTGCGCTGTCATGTACGCGTCAAAGGCCACCATGCCATTGTCTGTGAGCACGCCGCCGAGGACGATATCTTGCCAAAATTCAGGGTCGGACAGGGTACCCGAGCGCCTTAGGTCTGGCAGAAAGCCGGAAGACATGGCCGCATCGCCATGGCAGACGCTGCAATATTCGAAATAGCGTTGTTTGCCCTGGGCGACTGTGCCAGCCTCAGCGAACTGCGCCGGCGGCTCGGTCCACGCAATGGGCTCCCAATCGAGCGGCGGAAGGCTATCGTCGCCGCCAACTTTAAACACCAATAATCGGCTCACATTGGGCATGGCGTTTTCATCTTGTAGCGCGCTGGGCAGGGCAAGCGGCGCTGCGCCGCCCCAGCCCGCCATGACGGCTAGATACTGTTCTCCATCAACGGCATAGGTGATCGGCGCTGCGATAACGCCGGTTTGCGCCTCGAAGGACCAGAGCTGCTCGCCCGTTGCGCTGTGATAGGCGCGCACTTGGCCATTGGCGAGACCCTGGAACACCAAGTCGCCTGCCGTGGCAAGCACGCCGCCATTGCTCGGCGCCGCATATTGCGCTCGCCAGACTTCTTTTTGGGCAACAGGGTCCCATGCCGCCAAATGGCCCTTGGTCATGCTTTTCAGCTGTTTGCGGGTCGTCGCGGCGTCTGGAAAGGCGGCCAGGGCCATGTCAGCTCCGTTGTTCCAGCGGCCTTCTTTCTTTTTGAACTCTTTGACGGGCGCATAGAGAAACGGGATTTCCTGCGCTGGGATGTAAACCAGGTTGGTGTCGGGCGAATAGGCCATCGGGTGCCAGTTATGGCCGCCCAGCGCTGAGGGGAAGGTAAAGAACGGTTTGCCCGTCTTGTCATAGCGTGCTTCGGGGTTTTCAATCGGGCGGCCATTTTCATCAAGGCCCGTCGCCCAATTGACTTGCACGAAGTTGTTGCCGGATATGAAGGCGCCCGTCTCCCGGTCCAGCGTGTAGAAGCACCCGTTATTGGGGGCCTGCATGATGACTTTGCGGGTTTTGCCTTGAATCTCCATGTCGGCCAAAATCATGTGCTGGGTGGCGGTATAATCCCAAGTTTCACCTGGCGTGGTTTGGAAATGCCACACATAGTCGCCCGTGTCTGGCCGGACCGCCACGATGGAGGACAGAAAGAGATTATCCCCGCCGCCGGGCGAGCGGATGGCTTGGTTCCAAGGGCTCCCATTGCCAACGCCAATGTAGAGAAGGTCCAGCTCAGGGTCATAGGCCATGGAATCCCAGACCGTGCCGCCGCCGCCTACAGCCCACCATTCGCCCTTCCAGGTCTCAGCGGCCTTGGCGAGCGCTTCACTTTCAAACCCATCTGCGGGATTGCCGGGCACGGTATAAAAGCGCCAAGCCTGCGCACCCGTTTCAGCATCATAGGCGGTCACATAGCCGCGAACGCCCAGCTCGCCGCCGCCATTGCCAATCAGCACTTTGCCTTTTACCACACGCGGTGCCCCGGTGATGGTATAAGGCTCGCTCGCATCCAGCGTTGCCACAGACCAGACTTCAGTCCCAGTGCTTGCATCCAAGGCGATCAGCCGCCCATCAAGGCTGCCCACATAAATCTTGCCATTCCAAGCGGCGACACCCCGGTTCACCACATCGCAGCAGGCATGCACGGCCTTCTCCGGCGGTACCTGCGGGTCGTACTCCCAAAGCAGGTCGCCTGACTTGGCGTCAAAAGCATAAACGCGCGACCAGGAGCCAGTGGTATAAAGCACACCATCAATCACCAGCGGCGTTGCTTCCATGCCCCGATTGGTCTCGAAGTCATAATGCCAGCCGAGCTTTAAGTCTTTCACGGTCTCGGCATTGATTTGGCTGAGCGGGGAAAAGCGCTGCTCAGAATAGGTCCGCCCATGGGACAGCCAATTGCCCGGCTCAGCATCGGCATTGATGATGCGCGCGCCCATATCAGGGTCTGCCGTTTCCGCCGAAAGCCGAACGGCCACCACTGTGATTGTCGCCAACACAGCAACCACCAAAAAGCGTCTAGCGAGCATGCGCATAGCCGAGTTCCCTCTCAACCCTGACATACTGTTATCATGCATGAATTAGCCGCAAAGCCCAGACAATTATTTCAAGCTTAAAGCTTTTTCCGCCGAATCGCCCTTATCGGCGCCGCCCTAGTCGAACATTCTTTGGTCGTCCTTGGCGCCGCCCCTCGCTTTGTCTCGGCCGTCTTCTTTTGGGCGCCTCCAGGAAGCGATGCTTCGGCCGTGTCTCCACGCTGACGCGCACACCGCCTGATACAGGCGCGGCCTCTTCAATTTTGACCCGCACTTCATCGCCCAAGCGATAGGCCCAGCCGCTGCGCTCGCCTACCAGAGCTTGGCGGTCTTCGTCATAAAGCATGTATTCATCTGACAGACGCGCGGCGGGTGCAAAGGCATCCGCGCCCATATCACCCACTCTGAGGAACAGGCCTGCCTTTGCGACACCTGTGATGCGCGCATCAAAGTGTTGCCCGTGATGGTCGGCGAAAAAAGCGGCAAGATAGCGGTCGAGCGAATCTCGCTCTGCTGTCATTGCCCTGCGTTCGGTCATCGAGATGTGTTCGGCAGTATCATCTAGTCGCTCTAATTCCCACTCCTCCAGGCCCCCCTCACCGAGCTTATAAGCCTGGATAAGGGCGCGGTGGACAATCAAATCTGCATAGCGCCTGATAGGGGAGGTGAAGTGGGCATAACGGCCCAGCGCGAGGCCGAAATGGCCCATGTTTTCGGGCGTATAGCGCGCCTGCATCTGGGTGCGCAGCACCATTTCCGACACGCCAATCATATCTTCTCGGTCCCGCGCTAGGTCGAGTACCCTGTTGAAGACCTGTGGGCGGATGACTTGGCCGCGCGCCAACTTATAGTCAAAGCCATCCAGAAAGCTGCGCAGGTTTTCCATCTTGTCCATGGAGGGTTCTTCGTGGACGCGGTAGATAAGCGGCTGGGCTTTCTTCTCCAGCGCTTCAGCTGCAGCAACATTGGCGGCAATCATCATGTCTTCGACCACCCGGTGGGCTGTCAACCGCTCACGCAGGCGCACATCTTCGACTTGGCCATCTGCGCCCAGCACAACTTTTTTTTCTGGTAAATCCAGTTCCAGGGGGCCGCGTTTGTCCCGCGCAGATGCGATGGCAGTGTAGCAGTCAAGCAGGGGCCGAAGGGCTGGCTCCATGAGCGGCGCGGCTGCTTCCGTGGGTGCGCCATCAAAGCCGCTTTGCGCATCCTCATAGCTGATGTTTGCGGCGACGCGGATAAGCGCGCGCGTAAAGCGATGGTTTTTGAGGCGCCCTTTGTCATCGAAGCTGAGATGGACCGCCAGGCTGGCGCGGTCTTCCTGCGCTTTTAGGCTGCACAGGCCATTGGACAGCGCTTCTGGCAGCATCGGCACCACGCGGTCCGGGAAATAGCAGCTATTGCCGCGTTTGCGCGCTTCCTTATCCAACGCGGAGCCAGGCCGGACGAATTCGGCGACGTCGGCAATGGCTACGATGGCGTGAAAGCCGCCGTCTATATCTGGATGCGGCTCTGCCCAGATGGCATCGTCATGGTCGCGGGCATCGGCGGGGTCGATGGTGATAAGCGGAATGTGGCGCAAGTCTTCTCGCTCGCCCAGAGGTGGCATCGTTGCCGTCTCAGCGAGCCGAATGGCATCAGCCGGGAATTCATTCGGGATTTCGTGTTGATAGATGGCAATCAGGCTCACATTGCGGGGCCCAAGCACATCGCCCAGACGCTCTGCCACTTTCGCGCTGCGCGGGCCGCGGCCACGGCCTTCAAAATACTGTGCGCGCACAAGCTCGCCGTCTTCAGCGGCTTTGTCGTCGCCTGAGGCCACGGTGATGAAGTCGCTGCGGCCTTTCTCGACGGTTTCCACATAGCCGCCCGCACCATCGCGGCGGAAGACACCTATGAAGTCTCTCTGGGTTGCCTCGAGTTTCTTGATGATTTGGCCGCGATAGCCTTTATCACCCGCTGGTCGTAGCCGGGCCAAGACCCGGTCGCCCGCCGCTAAGCTTGAGGGGCGAGAGCGCTTTCCGCGCCCTGATTTTTGAAAGTCTTCCAGCCGAACGCGCGGCCCATCGCCATCGCCGCGCCAGGCCTCTGCGAACCCAAAGGCGCTGCCGCCTTCGCTGACGCCAGTCACGCGCACAATGGAAACGGATGGCATTTGCCCGGCCAGTTCGTAGCCCTTGCCAGGGCCTCGGGCAATCATCCCCCGCGCCACCATCTCCCGCAGCAGCGTCTTTAGAGCGACGCGGTCATCCCCCTTGATGCCAAAAGCGTTCGCCAAATCCCGGCGCGTGACTTTGCCGTCGGCATTTTCGATGTAAGCGATGATGTCTTCTGCGAGGGGGAAGGGTGTGTCCATTAATCAAATAATGCTTAAGAGGCCTTTTTCTTGGCTACGGTTTTGCGCTTGGCGGGTGCTTTCTTCTTCCCACCTTTGGCTGCTTTCGCTTCAATGAGCTCCAGGGCCCGCTCAACTGTCAGGGCGTCTGGGTCATCCGTTTTCGCAAGGCTTGCATTGATTTTGCCATGCTTGATGTAGGGGCCGTAGCGGCCTTTCAGGAGCTGGATAGTGCCGCCATCGGGGTGGTCGCCAAGCTCTTTGAGGACCGTTGCAGTTGGGCGCCCGCTGTTTTTGCTGTCGGCGAGCAGGGCGACGGCGCGGTTGAGGCCAATGGTTAAGACATCTTCGGTTGAAGCCAGCTTCGCGGTCTTGTCGGCGTGCGCTAGATAGGGGCCATAGCGACCGATGGTAGCGGTGATGTCCTCACTTGTCTCTGGGTGGGTGCCGACGAGGCGGGGCAGGCTGAGAAGGTTGATGGCGTCAGACAGACTGAGCGTGGCCGGGTCCATATCCTTGGGGATGGAGGAGCGCTTGGGCTTGACCTTCTTGTCTTCGCCTTGTTCGCCAAGCTGTACGAAGGGGCCGAAGCGGCCGGACCGCAGAGTAATCATGTCGCCCGTTTCAGGGTCTGGGCCGAGTTCTTTCGGTTCATTGGACAGGGCGGCTTTTTCTTTATCGTCCTCGCCGCTGAATTGGCGGGTATAGTTGCACTCCGGGTAGTTGGAGCAGCCGACAAAGGCGCCGTAGCGCCCAATTTTGAGAGTCAGCGGCCCGCCTGTGCAGGCTGGGCATTGCCACGGGTCACCGCCTTCGGTTGCGGCTTGGAACAGATAAGGCCCGAGATATTCGTTGAGAGCATCCAGAATGGTGGTGGTGCGCTGGGAAAGGACTTCCTCGGTCTTGGGCTTGAAGTCTTGCCAAAAGGCGCGCAACACTTCCTTCCAATCAGCTTCGCCAGCGGAGACTTTATCGAGCTGTTCTTCAAGATCGGCAGTGAAACCATACTCCACATAACGCTCGAAGAACTTCTCTAGAAACGCTGTAACAAGCCGACCTTTGTCCTCAGGAAAGAAGCGGTTCTTGTCCATCACTACATATTGCCGGTCCCGCAGCGTTTGCAGGGTGGAGGCGTAGGTGGATGGCCGGCCAATGCCGAGTTCTTCCAGCTTTTTAACGAGGGATGCTTCGGAAAAGCGTGGCGGCGGCTCGGTGAAATGCTGGTTTGCGTCCACCGCGTCCACCTGCGGGCGCATGCCTTCCTGCATGGCTGGAAGGCGCGCGTCGTCGTCTTCGGCGCTGTCGTCCTTGCCTTCTAAGTAGAGCTGCATAAAGCCGGGAAAATCAATGACCTGGCCCGTTGCCCGCAGGCCATGCTTGCCGTCTGTGCTGGTGAAGTCGGCTGTGGTCCGCAGCAAAATGGCGGTTGCCATCTGGCTGGCAATGGCCCGGTCCCAAATCAGTTTATAGAGGCGCTTTTGGTCATCGTTGAGATAGCTGGCCACCTCTTTGGGGTGTCGATCAAAGCTTGTGGGGCGAATGGCTTCATGCGCTTCCTGAGCATTCTTCGCTTTGGTCGCATAGTGGCGCGGCTTTTCAGGCAGGAACTGATCGCCAAAGCGTTGGCCAATTGCAGCGCGTGCGGCGCCAATGGCCTCCTGTGCCATCTGCACACCATCGGTGCGCATATAGGTGATGAGCCCTGATGTCTCGCCGCCGATGGCCACACCCTCATAGAGCTTTTGCGCCACTTGCATTGTGCGGCTCGCGGAAAAGCCGAGCTTGCGCGCGGCCTCTTGCTGCAAGGTCGATGTGGTGAAGGGCGGCGCCGGATTGCGCTTAATGGGCTTGGCTTCCAAGCTGGTCAGTGTGAAATCCGCAGCCTCAATGGCTTGCTTGGCAGCGGTTGCACTGGCTTCATTCGTCAAGGAAAATTTAGTGATTTTCTCGCCATGCAGCTGCGTAAGCCTGGCCTCGAAGGGCTCGCCAGTTTCTGTCTTCGCCTTTGCAAGAATGGACCAGTATTCTTGCGGCTTGAAGGCCTCAATCTCCATTTCCCTATCAACAATCAGCCGCAACGCAACAGATTGCACCCGGCCAGCGGACCGCGCACTGGGCAGCTTGCGCCACAATACGGGCGAGAGCGTGAAGCCCACCAGATAGTCCAGCGCCCGGCGCGCTAGATAAGCATCAATGAGTTCATCATTGAGGTCGCGCGGCTGGGCCATCGCCGTTTGAACCGCGGATTTTGTAATCTCGTTAAAGACCACCCGTTTCACCGGCTTGTCCTTCAGCGCCTTCTTCTTTTTGAGCACTTCCAGGACGTGCCAAGAGATGGCTTCGCCTTCCCGGTCGGGGTCGGTGGCGAGAATGAGTTCGTCCGAATCTTTCACGGCTGCGGCGATTTCATTAAGCCGCTTACTGCTATCGCGGTCCACGGCCCACGACATGGAAAAGTCTTCATCGGGCACTACCGAGCCGTCTTTGGCCGGTAAATCGCGGACGTGGCCATAACTGGCTAAGACTTTGAAGTCTTTGCCCAAATACTTGTTGATTGTCTTGGCCTTGGCAGGCGATTCAACGATAACAACTTGCATAAAACGGGGGCTCTACGACAATATTTTTGCGCTCAACAGTAGCTCAGCGCACAGCACATAAGCCGCTTTAGTGGCAGCGCAAGAGCGTTGACGCAAGCCAAAGCCGCACACAAGAGACATTGACGTTGCTGAGCTCAGCCCGCCGCGAGAGCGATGCGTCCCCCTGCATGTCGCTCCAGGCGGCCTGCCAATTCCAGTTCCACAAAAGCGGCATTTAACAGTGGCGCGCTGACTTGGAGACTGCGGGCAATCTCGTCCATATGGATGGGCACAGTGCTGAGCGTGTCCAGCACCGCTTGGCGCAAAGCGGCATCAGGTTCAGCTGTGACCTGAGTGTTTGAGAAACTTTGTGCCGGACCTTCGATAGACGTCGTCATGGGGCCAATATCCTCTAAAACATCTTCAGCAGAACGCACCAGCGTGGCTCCTTCGCGAATAAGGTGATTGGCGCCTGATGCGCGCGGGTCGAGTGGGTTGCCAGGGACGGCGAAGACCTGTCGGCCCTGTTCTCCTGCCAGTCTGGCGGTGATAAGGCTGCCTGACCTTTTGGCAGCTTCGACGACAATCACGCCTAGCGATAGGCCGCTGACTATCCGGTTACGCCGTGGGAAGAGCTGCGCCGTCGGCTGCGCGTCCCACGGCATTTCCGCCAGGATCACGCCTTGCTCGGCAATTTGCCAATAGAGGTCGTCATTTTCCTTTGGATAGATGCGATTAATGCCGCCGGCCAGAACGGCCACCGTGCCGGTGTGCAGACTTCCCATATGCGCTGCCGTGTCGATGCCCCGCGCCAGGCCGGAGGCGATAACCATACCGTTTTTTCCCAAGTCCCGCGCAAGCTGCATGGCCAGTTTCCGGCCAATGGTGGACGCGTTGCGCGCGCCGACCATCGCCAACATTGGCTCTGAGAGCAAAGAGAGTGCGCCGCGTGCCGTCAAAACCGGCGGCGCGTCCTCTAGGGCCGCGAGTGCTTTGGGGTAATTGGCTTCTCCCAGCGTCAGCAGGCTGCATCCCGCAGTCTCAAGCGTTTCGATTTCTGCAGTGATGCTGGCAATGCTCGGCGGCTTTGGCGGCTTGCCGCCCGCACGTTGCGCCAAGTCCGGCAGGGCCTCCAAGGCTTCGTCCGCAGACCCAAAGCGGCTGACGAGGCCGCGAAACGTCACCGGTCCCACCCGCGGCGTGCGGGCGAGCCTCATTACAGCCAATGCGTGCTTTGATGCCCCCATAAGGTATCGCTAGCACAGCCGGTAGCGGTTGCAAATTGCCCTGTTACCAATCCTTGGAACAGGGGTCATAAATCCCCGCCAGGGCAATATTGTATTCCTCTTTGGTCGGGCTTTCTGCAAAGGCGGGGAGTTTCATGGCTAGACCCTCACGAAGCTTTGCAATTTGATTGCCATCGCAAGACGAATCCCAGCGCGTCACCGTGCCGTCTGAATAGGAAATGGTGAGAGTGTCTTTTGTTTCACCGGTGCAGGCCGCGTCTTCTTCTCCCGGCATGTCGCCCAAATATGGCTCGGCAAAGGCTGTGAACTTTTCGAAGTAGCCAGGTTCTTCCCAGCGGGTGAAGCGTGAATTGGGATTAGCCTGATAAGGGCTGTCCACTTTCATGGACCGTCCATCGGAATAAAAAATCATGCCTGTGGTGCCAAAGGTGTCATCGCCAACCGCAAGGCAATATCGCACCGGCTCGGCGGCTTGAGCGCCTATCACATGCGCAGCGACAAAAACTGTCCCGAAGGCTACGACTTTAAATATCTTGATCATCTGGCTTTTCCCCAAACGTAAAACGCGTCCTATTGCTGTTCCACCACACTAGGTCGTATCCTCATATATGGAAATGCCCGTGACGCTGCGCAAATTCAAGCATAGTAAGGCGTTAGCAGTGGAGCAATGCATAGCATCGCGACCGACTACTTGCCAATCTGGGCAATGCCAGCGCCAAGGCTCATGATAACCGAACCGGCATGCTGGCTAATTAGGCTTGGCGGCGTTTGTGTCTCGCGTTTGGCGTCGTTCAAGGTCGCACCCATCAGGGTTACGGCGTCTTTGGATTCAGCAAACCGTGAATGAGATGAGCCGCTAGTGCTGTCGAGGTTCGATAAGTCAACGACGGTAATATCTTTTGCTTCTTCGATTCGGGACTTGTGCGGCTCTTCTAGCGGGTTTATGGCGCCGAGACGGTGCCGTCCGCCGGCCAGCAGCTTGGAAATTCCAAGCGCCCTGTCATCAGAAGAGACAATGAAGGAGAAATGCGGGCGTTTCTCACCTATTGCTGTCATTTGCTGGTCAAAAACATCCAGGTCAAGGTCAGGCGAGGCAAGGATGACGTCGCGTATCTTGGGGCTGAGCGCGCCGTTTCGAATGCTGGTTTGCCGTAGCGCTTCCATGGTGAGCCAACTGCCCATCGAATGAGCTAGGATAACGATTTCAGACACGCTGTCGCGCGCTACTGCTTCGGCAATTACCAGCTCCAATGCATCACGGGAGAAATTTGCGCTCTCGCGGTCGTAGAAATAAGACAGGAGTTCGCCCCGTGAGGGCCAAGTGAAGAGCACCGGCGCCGCTTTGATGCCGCTATCATGGACAATCTGAGAGAGTCTAAAGACCGCATCGGCGAACCGGACGCGATAGCCATGGACGAAAATAAGAAGGCGTCCGGCCGACTCCTGTGAATCAAACCAAGCCCAGGCCTCGTCTGGTTCTGCTGGGACGACAGAAATTGCCGCGAATTCCTTTGCCGGTTTGGGGTTTTTTGAGGACGGCCACTCTACTGCGCCTAGCTCATGGCTTGGCGGGATAGAGACATTCACCACATGCGCTGACAAGCCCTGGCCACGCTCGCCGCTATAAATCTCACCTTCTAGATCTGACTGCGCCCTGGTGGAGATTGCCAAAACATCAACTTGTGCCGCACCATCTGGAGTTTCGGCTATCGGCGTCAAAAGTGCTGGGGGGCGACCAGCGCAGCCAGCGACCAACAAGGCAAAAACCAACCAGACGGTTCTGGTGCATACCATCATCTTACGCAAAATCCCCCCACACTGCGGTCACTTACCTATCACGTTACACTCTATATGAGTTATTGAGAAAGCTAAAATATTGGCTCTTTGTGGTGCGGCAAAACTGGACCGACGCCCGTGTCGTATTTATTCAAAACGCCGTTGCCATGATATCGTTGGAAAGGGAAGATGATGTCAAAGCCGTTGATGGTTGGCTTTCTCGCCATTTTGCTTCTTGGACTGGGGCTTGCAAGTGCTTTGGCCTTTCGCAGCGGCGATAGCACCCGAGTGGACGTAAGCGCCATCATGAAAGAACTTACAACCAATCAGGTGCCGATTGAGAGATTTCTAGGCTCGCACCGCCTGCTCATTGTCGGTGCACCAGGAATGGAGAGCGGGGCGGTCAAGAAGCTTTTGGAAGAGCAGTTTGGAGCACTAAGCCCACTATCCGCTGGAGCGGAAGATCGTCGGCTTTTGGTGCTTAATGACACAACACGCCAAGCAGACGCAAACCTCGATGCGACCGTGGGTGCGACGTTGTTCCGACGCATCACACTGCCTGGCTCTGAGGAGAAAGCCGCTGAGATAGTGATGGTGGATTTGCGCAGCCGGGCTGACATCCGGCCCAAAATCGGCGGAGGCTGGCAAGTCATTCTGGTAGGCCTTGATGGCGGTGTGAAACAGCGCTGGAACAGGATCGTCACTGAAGAAGACGTGTTTGGCCTCATTGACACTATGCCCATGAGGCAGCGTGAAATGAAAGCGCGGTCTGGAGGCGGCTAGCAGCCCGGCGCGGCGCAGGATTTGGCCACTCTGCGCTGTCCTACACAGCCTTTTCGCAATAGTATCAAAGCATTCGAGTCGCCCTGCGGCTCGCCGCTCTTTGATAAGGTAGGGGTGACTTTTGTGACTTTTGGCCCAAAAACCGGCCTAGGGTTTACGGCCAACTTTGGGTTCGGTCCCCTTCCGCAGTCGGCTGATATTTGCGCTATGCTTGAGGAAGATGAGGACAGTCATAATCGCGATGGCAAGCCCTAGCCGTGTCTCTTCGATGCCGACAGCAAGGATCGGCGACATGAAGGCGCTGTTGAGGGAGGCTAGGGACGAATAGCGATAGAGGGCCAAGGTGAGGAGCCATACGCCGCAGGCTGCAAGCCCAATGGGCCACGTGATCGCCAGCAGCGTGCCGATAAAGGTGGCGACCCCTTTGCCGCCTTTAAAGCCGAGCCAGATGGGGTAGAGGTGGCCGATAAAGGCTGCGATGCCTGCCGCGAGGCCAGGGTCTATGGCTGCATTGGACGCCAGAGTGGTGCGAGCCAGCCAGACGGCGACCGCGCCTTTGCCCGCATCCCCAATCAAGGTGAGGAGAGCAACCCATTTCTTGCCGGTGCGCAGGGCGTTGGTGGCGCCAATATTGCCGGAGCCGATTTTGCGGATATCGCCTTGGCCGGACAGATAGCCGAAGACCAGGCCGAAAGGGATGCTGCCGAGAAGATAGCCGAGCAGTGCGGCGAGAAGTGGCCGACGCGCGGCGGCGTCCGGAAGGACGGCAATCATGCCCAGCGCCCGAGCCAGGGCTGGGTTGCTGTGCCTTGCACGGGCAGGCCATCGAAAGGCGTGTTTTTGGCCGCGCTGACCAGGCTTTCTTTGCTGACCTTCCAGGGGGCATTAACGTCGAGCAGGGCCAAATCAGCAGGGGCGCCGATGCTGAGCCGGCCGGTGGAAAGTTGGAGGATGTCCGCAGGCTTTTGGGTCAGCATGGCCAGCAAAGCAGATTGGCTGAGCACGCCGTCTCGAACCAGATTGAGCGATAGCGCAAGCAGCGTTTCCAGGCCCACCATGCCAGCCTCGGCTTGGTCATAGGGCAGGCGCTTTTCCTCTTCCGTTAGAGGATGGTGCCCGCTGCAGATAATATCGATGACGCCGTCCCCAATGGCTTTGGTAATGGCCATGCGGTCATCCTCGGTACGCAAGGGCGGCCGTAGCTTGGCAAAGGTGGCATATTCCCCGATGGCAATTTCGTTGAGCGCGAAATAGGCCGGGGTGGTGCCGCAGGTCACCGTCAGGCCGCGCGCTTTGGCATCAGCAATCAGGGCGACGCTTTCAGCGCAGCTGATGATGGGGATGTGGAGCCGCGCGCCGGTCGCTTCGATGAGGCGCAGGTCGCGCTGTATCATCATCGCCTCGGCAAAGGTTGGCGCAGCCGGCAGGCCAAGGCGGACCGAGAGGTCCGTCATGGTGGCGCAGGTGCCTTCGGTTAGGCGGGGCTCCTCGGCTGCGTTGAGGATAAGCGTGTTGAAACTGGACGCGTACGTCAGGATGCGCATGAAGACGGCGGTGTCGGCGATGGTTTTTCTGCCATCTCCAAAAGCAGGGACACCGGCTTCGCCCATCAGGCCGATTTCGGTCATCTCATGGCCGGCCAGGTCTCGCGTGGCAGCGCCCATGGGAATGGTGCGCGCCGTTTGGCCGCGATTGCCGGCAAAGATGGCGCGGACTTTGGACGGGCTATCGAGTTCAGCGCCGCGCCGCGGGTGGAGCAGGGCGGTGGTGACCCCGCCCTTGGCAGCTGCCTCCGGGTCTGCAGCGAAGACTTGCATGTCGATGAGACCTGGGCAGAGGATTTTGCCGTGGCAATCAATGGTCTCGGCATCGCTGGCGGCTATGATGTCATCTCCAGTGGCAGCGATTTTGCCATCACGGGCCAGCAGACTGCCAGGACCGTCCAATCCCGTGGCTGGGCACAGCAGGTGTGCGTTTTGATAAAGCCGGTCAGCCATCGGCGGCCTCGGCACGGAGGTCGCGGGTGAGAACGTCCAGGCAGGCCATGCGGACTGCGACGCCCATTTCGACCTGTTCGGCAATGCCGGAGCGCTTGAGGTCGTCGGCGATATGGGTGTCGATTTCCACCCCCCGGTTCATGGGGCCGGGATGCATGATGACGGCATCTGGTTTGGCATGAGCCAGCTTGTCGTCGGTGAGGCCAAAGGTGCGGAAATATTCGCGGGTGGAGGGCAAAAAGGCGCCATCCATGCGCTCTTGTTGAAGGCGCAGCATCATGACGATGTCCGCGTCTTTGAGGCCACTTTCCATGTCATGGTGGATGCTGGCGCCGAGGTCTGCGAAATGCGGCGGCAGCAACGTTGGCGGGCCAACCAGGCGGACGATGGCGCCGAGGGTGAGGAGAAGGTGAATGTTCGACCGGGCGACCCGGCTATGGAGAATGTCACCGCAAATGGCGACGATGAGCCCTTCAATCTTGCCCTTGCGGTGTCGGATGGTGAGCGCATCAAGCAGGGCCTGGGTTGGATGCTCATGGCGGCCATCGCCTGCGTTGATGACGGCGCAATCGACGTTGTCGGCGATGAGTTTAACGGCCCCAGAACTGCCATGGCGGATAACAATCACGTCAGGCCGCATCGCATTGAGCGTTAAGGCCGTGTCGAGCAGGGTTTCGCCTTTTTTGATGGACGATGAGGAGACAGGCAGAGAAATCGTGTCCGCGCCGAGGCGCTTGCCCGCCAAATCAAAGCTCATGAGGGTGCGTGTCGAGTTCTCAAAGAACATGTTGATTTGCGTTAGGCCTTTGAGGATGGCCTTGCGCTTTTGGGTCTGCCGATTGTGTTCGGCGTAGACTTCCGCTTCATCCAAAAGGAGATTGATATCAAGCGCGTGCATGCCCTCGATACCGAGGAGGTGTTTTTGGGAATAGCGCCAGTCATCCATGCCGCGGGTGCCTTAGCGCGGCGGGTGCCCTTGCTCAAGCTCAAAGTTCGCGGGCAAGTCGGTCCAGAGCGCCTTGCAGGATGTAGCTTGCCGCCATTTTATCGACCAGGTCCGCTCGGCGCGCGCGGGAGCGGTCGGCCTCAATGAGGGTGCGGGTCACGGCGGCGGTGCTGAGGCGTTCATCCCAAAAGCCGATGGGGATGTCGGTATAAGGCGTGAGATTGCGGGCAAAGGCCTTGGTGGATTGGACACGCGGGCCAGCACTGCCATCCATGTTCATCGGCAAACCAAGGAGAAGGCCGCAGATGTCTTCGTCGATGCAGATTTTGAGCAGTGCCGCAGCATCTGCTTTGAACTTGGTGCGCTTGATAACGCTATGGGGCGAGGCGATGAGCCGCCCGGCATCAGAAAGGGCAACGCCGATGGTTTTGCTGCCATGGTCTAGCCCCAGCAGCCGGCCTTTTGGGGGGAGCGCGGCGCCAAAGTCTTCCAGCGTTTCAAACAGGCTCAACGGGCGCCAGCCGCATCAAAATAGGCTGTGATGCGGCGTTCCAAATTGGCTTGGATGTTGCGGTAGAAAAGAGGCAGGTCTTGGCTGTGATAGTTGTCGCCCGGCAGAATGAGCTGCTGGAACGGACGGTCTGGCGTTCGGTCCATATAGAGAAACCCGTCTTCTGCGCAGCGCGCGCCCGTTGCGCCTGGCATTGGGGCGCCGAGTGGCTCGCCCGCTTTGCTGGGCATGGGGACCCCGCCGATATTCTCCGCCGCCGAAGCGGGCTCAAGAGATTGGCGGAAGCTTATGGGGTTAACGCACAGAATGTCGCCCGGTTTGTCGCCACCATTCAGCGCTGGCTCGGAATCATAGGCCTGCATCACAGCAGCAGTATCCCCGTCTGGCCCAAAGGTTTGCCAGCTGATGACGCAGTTGGTTTGCTCCGGCGCAGCACAGGGCGCAAGGCCTTGGGGTAAATCGCCGCTAACAGACAGGGGCCAGCCAATCAGGTAGGCAGCAACCAGCTCGTTTTCGAGCTCTAAGGCAGCAATGCGGTCATGCAGAACCGAGAGGAGATGATAAGCGCCTTGGCTATGGCCAACTAGAAGGATGGGGCGCTCTTCGCGCAAGGCCAAGAATTGGTCGAAGGCCGCCAGAACATCTTCATAAGCTAGGGCCAAGGCTCCGCGCATGTTTTCATCTTCAGCGATGAATGCACCTAGGGCGACTTGCCGGTAATAGGGCGCGTAGAGCACTCCAAAAGGGTCAAAGATACTGGCTTGGCTTGGCAAAAACCGGACGTTGAGCAAATCTAGATGTCCGGTGTCATCGAGCGGACCGTTCCAAGCTTTGTTGGACCAGTAGGTTGTGGGGTGCTGGTAGAAAATGGCAACGTCATCGCGGGATGCGTACTCTATCCCGTCTGGCCGCAAACCGGCTGGTGTTTCAATCCCGGGCTCGCCCGCGGCCCAGCTGCTCCAGTCTGTATAATCAGGCGTGGGCGGTGCGGTGGTGATGTCGAATTCACCCTTCGGCACGAGGAAGGCAGCCATGAGTTCATCTTGGAAAACGCGGAAGAGGACAGCGCCCACAAGAAACAGTCCAACGAGTATGGCAATCCCAAGCAAGAATTTACGGGCCATGCAGGTTACCCTTTATCATCCAAATAAAGCGCCATGAGAATTTCATCGACGACGACATCATTGCGAGCGTCAATTGGACCGATAGCACCTTTGCGTCGCCCTTCTTGGGCAAAGCCAGCCTTCCTGTAAAGATGTTGTGCTGCGATGTTATCGCCATGCACGGCAAGCGATATGCGTTTCACGCCGTCTGCTGACCGCATCGCTTCGATCGCATAGGACAGAAGGGCCGCGCCAATGCCTTGCTGCGTAAAGTCATGATGAACACCCAGCCCTAGCCTTACATCATGCTGCAATCTGCGATATCGCGCGCCACGCACTTGAACCTCGCCAACGATGCGTCCTGCCAGCCTGGCAACCGCTATCATAGACTTTGGATCGTTCTGCAGGCGGCGAAGTGTAGAATAAACATCCCACCAGCCTTCATGCGCTTCCACTGCGCTTGCGTTCAAGTGTTTGGCTGCTGAATGCAGCGCTCTGCGGAATGTTTGAAGAGACTTTGCATCTCTTCCTCTCGCGGTCGCTATGGTTCCCGTCAGACCCGATTTCGTTTGAAAGATTTGGTTTGGGCGCCGCATTTTTCGTCCTTAAACCAGCAGCAGGTCTTGCGACCTTCGGCTCGCCTCGTGTATGTCCGCCGCGATTGGGCGAACATCGTCGCCAATCTGAACGTTTAAATGACCCATGAGACCCGCCAATGTCTATTGACGCAGCAACCGTCAAGCGCATCGCGCATCTAGCACGGATTAAGCTGGAAGATAATGAAGTGCCTGCTTTGGAAGCAGAGCTCAATATGATTTTAGATTGGGTTGAACAACTGGGCACCGTCGATACAGATGGCGTAGAGCCCCTTACGAGTGTTGAGGAAATGGCGCTGCGTCAACGCGAGGATGAAGTCACCGACGGCAATTATGCGGGCCGTGTTCTGGCCAACGCCCCTGACGCGCAATTTGGTTTCTTTGCAGTCCCGAAGGTTGTTGAATAGCCGTGACGTCACTGACTGAATTTTCCATCACTGAAGCCGCCGCTGGTCTGCGCAAGGGCGACTTTTCCGCCGCAGAGTTGACGCAGGCCCATATTGCTGCCGCTGAAGCTGGGCGTCCACTTGGTGCCTACATCACCGAAACCTTTGACCTCGCGTCAGAGCAAGCCAAGGCTGCCGACACACGTCTAGCCCAAGGCGATGCGCCCGGCATGTGCGGCATCCCCATTGCCATGAAGGACTTGTTCTGCACTGACGGTGTTCAAACCACAGCGGCGTCCAACATTCTCAAAGGTTTTACGCCGCCCTATGAGGCCACCGTCGCCGCGAATTTGAAAGCAGCGGGCGCGGTCATGCTTGGCAAGGCCAATTTGGATGAGTTCGCCATGGGCTCTTCCAATGAAACCTCTGCCTATGGACGTGCTGTGAACCCCTGGCGGTCTGGCGAGACAGACTTAGTGCCTGGTGGCTCGTCAGGCGGTTCGGCTGCCGCCGTTGCAGGGCGCCTTGCCATCGCTGCGACGGGCACCGACACGGGTGGCTCAATCCGCCAACCAGCAGCCTTTACCGGCACAGTCGGCATGAAGCCAACCTATGGACGCTGCAGCCGCTGGGGAATTATTGCCTTTGCCTCATCGCTGGATCAGGCAGGGCCAATCACGCGCTCGGTCGCCGATGCGGCCATCATGCTCGAAGCGATGGCAGGGTTTGACCCCAAGGACTCCACATCGGTTGATCAGCCAGTCCCAGCGTGGGGTGCCTCGCTGACGCAAGATGTGAAAGGCTTAAAGGTTGGCATTCCAAATGAATACCGGGTTGATGGCATGCCTGCTGAAATCGAAGCACTTTGGGAAGCTGGGCAAGCTTGGCTGAAAGACGCTGGGGCGGAAATCGTTGACGTGTCGCTTCCCCACACGAAATTTGCGTTGCCAACTTATTATATCGTTGCCCCCGCAGAAGCCTCTTCAAACCTCGCGCGCTATGACGGTGTACGCTACGGCATTCGAGAAAAGCCGGACGGCGCCAGCCTGAGTGATATGTATGAGGCCACGCGCGCTGCTGGGTTTGGCGACGAGGTCAAGCGCCGCATCATGATCGGAACCTATGTGCTCTCTGCTGGCTATTATGATGCCTATTATCTCAAGGCACAGAAGGTCAGAACGCTAATTGCCCAGGATTTCAGCAAAGCCTATGAAAGCTGCGATGTGATCCTCACCCCAACGGCGCCATCGGCGGCCTTCGCCTTGGGGTCAAAAACGGATGACCCTATTTCCATGTATTTAAATGACGTCTTTACAGTCCCCGCTTCGCTGTCTGGGTTGCCTGGCATCTCCGTGCCTGCGGGTTTGGATAAGGATGGCTTGCCGCTTGGCTTGCAGCTGCTTGGCAAAGCTTTCGATGAGCAAACTGTTTTAAACGCTGGTGCCGCGCTGGAGGCGGCGGCTGGCTTCAATGCGAAGCCCAATGCATGGTGGGCGGCATGAGCGCCCCTTATCGTCTCCAAGGCATGACGGGCGACTGGGAGGTCGTTGTCGGCCTGGAAGTCCATGCCCAAGTCACCAGCAATGCTAAGCTCTTTTCTGGGGCATCAACGGCCTTCGGCGCAGAGCCCAACGCCAATGTAAGCCTTGTCGACGCCGCGATGCCGGGCATGCTCCCTGTCATCAACAGCGAATGCGTGCGTCAAGCGGTTCGGACGGGTCTCGCCATTGGCGCTGAGATTAACACCTGGTCGCGCTTTGACCGGAAGAATTACTTCTATGCGGACCTGCCGCAGGGCTATCAAATCAGCCAATACAAGCATCCAATCGTGGGTGAGGGGGCTATTCAGGTGGACCTCGGTGAGGGCGAGACAAAGACCATTGGCATTGAGCGCCTCCATCTGGAGCAGGACGCAGGCAAGTCCATGCATGACCAGCATCCGTCCATGACGTTCGTAGACCTGAATCGATCCGGCGTTGCGCTGATGGAAATCGTCTCAAAGCCTGATATGCGCTCACCCGCAGAAGCCGGTGCCTATGTGAAGAAGCTGCGCACAATCCTGCGCTATATTGGGTCCTGCGATGGCAACATGGAGGAAGGCTCCATGCGTGCCGACGTGAATGTGTCCGTCCGGCGGCCTGGCGATGACCTTGGTACGCGCTGTGAGCTGAAAAACATCAACTCCGTTCGCTTTGTACAGCAAGCCATCGAAGTAGAAGCCCGGCGCCAAATTGATTTGATTGAAGACGGCGGCACTGTTGATCAAGAGACGCGCCTGTTCGACCCGGACAAAGGCGAAACACGCTCGATGCGCTCAAAAGAAGAAGCGCATGACTACCGCTATTTCCCAGACCCGGATTTATTGCCGCTGTCTTTAGACGATGCCTTTATTGAGACGGCTCGAGACAGCTTGCCAGAATTGCCTGACGCGAAGACAGCACGCTATGTGGCATCGCTCGGTCTAACCGACTATAACGCCGCTGTCCTAACCGCTGAGCAGGAGAGCGCCGCGTTTTTTGAAAGCCTGCTTGGCACGCTGTCCGAAAAAGCAGGTAAGCCTGCCGCAGACTTGGCGCGCAGCGCTTCCAATTGGGTGATC
>ERZ1740067.792-NODE-792-length-23911-cov-7.805793_pt1 | contig 23911 bp, 22 predicted proteins | sample MGYA00581736_ERZ1740067 | MGnify/ENA primary metagenome ERZ1740067 (study PRJEB43018, sample SAMN04849236) | marine metagenome | isolation source: floating plastic debris | place: Pacific Ocean | collected 2008-08-27 | study: EMG produced TPA metagenomics assembly... | reverse complement strand
CGGTGAAATCAGTCTCCTCGTCGCCTTCTGCAGTCCCCCTCGCGCAGAAGCCTTTGCTGCCTGTCAGTACGCCATTGATACGTTGAAGCACAACGCTCCCATCTGGAAGAAAGAGCATTGGGAGGATGGCTCTACTAGCTGGGTGAGCATTGGCGCTTGCGAAGACGGAGAAAGTGCATGATGCGGTTGATAAAACCGTCATACAGGGCCGACTAGTAGCCCATATCTAAGAAGACCGTATGAAAAGCGCAGGCGACGCTATGGGTGGCGTGAAAGTGTCACTATGCATGCATCAGAAAATGGGGCTTAAAGTCAGTTTCAATCACTAGCTACGAACGTCAGCTGCAAAATTGCAAAATCATGAACACTTATATTGCACTGCTGCGGGGTATCAACGTTGGTGGAAAAAATAAGCTTCCAATGAAAACGCTGATACAACTGTTAGAGACACTGGGTGCAAAATCTGTTCAAAGCTATATTCAAAGCGGCAATATCGTTTTTCAGCATGAATGCGCTGATACAGACGATTTATCCCGACATATCAGCAGCGCTATTGATGAGAGTCAGGGATTTAGGCCAGCTGTCTTAGTGATAACTAGAAACCGGCTAGAGCGGGCGATCACATCCAACCCATTCCCACACGCTGTAACTGAACCCAAAAAACTACACATTTACTTCTTAGTGGAAGTGCCACCCGCACCCAATCTTGAAAAGCTAGAGGCGCTCAGAAGTGAAACGGAATCTTTTGAACTTGTGAAAGACCACTTTTATTTACACGCGCCCAATGGTATTGGGCGATCCAAGCTCGCAGCAAAGGCTGAAAATCTGCTGGATGTAGTTGCAACGGCAAGAAACTGGCGTACCGTCAGCAAGCTTCAGAGCATGAGCAGCGACCCCAGATGAGAAACGGCACCTCTAAGAAGCTGTAACTTGGCAAGCTATGCCATCTCCATCCAGTCAAAAATTCTCTCTAGCTGCTGCAGGGTCAGCACGCCCTGCTGCCAAAGAACCATGGGCAAAGGTGCTGGATCTCGCTGACAGTGCTGCAGTGCTGCCTTGATGGCTGCTTGTGGAACAGCCATTTCCTCTTGAAGGAAGCGAATTAACTTGGCGTACTTAGTCGGAATCATCAGCTGTGTATAAACGGCAGATAAAAGAAGAATCGAATTGAATAGCTCATTGCGCCGATAGAACCAATGAACATATCAAACAGATGCCTGGAAGGAAACTAGAGCTTAGTGAGCCCAATTTTTGCTTTTCGACATCTAATTTTTCTTTTTCAGGAATGAAGACAAGAAAGTTTTCTTTCTTTTGGTTACGTAATCTTACGGTAGTTTGGTAAAACTCTCCTCTATCGAAAGGAAGCTTAAGGTTTTCTTTACAAGTCTTCAGGTATCAGCGGTTCAATATTGACTGTATCGCCCGGCTGTAGGCTAATCTCCTCGGCACGACCACTGCGGAGCTCAAGCACCTGATTGACCAATTCTCCGTCCGGGCCATAGGAAGGACAGGGCAATGTGGGGCAAGGCGGCACTTCTGCTGCGATCGCGATCACTTCCGAATTCCGTATAAACACCATATCTAAAGGCACCGGGACATCCTTCATCCAAAAGCTCGCTCGCCGCGCCTGACCAAACGGAAAGAGCATGCCTCGGTTGTCTGGCAGTGCGGAGCGAAACATCAGCCCTAGTGCCTGCTGCTCGGGGGTGCGGGCAACTTCTAGCTCGAAGCGGTATTCCTCGGTTTGGGTTTTGATTTGGGCGATCGCACTCACGGGTAGCAGTTGACCTGGACCACTCAACGTAATTTCTGGCTCGCTGGTCGTCTCTGACGAAGCCATAGGCTCTACTTCTGGTATCGCGCACCCAGTCATCACTAAAAACATCAGCAGCATCGCTGCTGGGCGTGTCCGTCCATATATAGCGTTCAATGTGGATTCTCCCCGTGATAATTCCTGTGATAATTTCAGCTTTCTCGCAGTACGTAGCCCACACTGCGAACTGTCTGGATCAGACGCTTTTCATTTTCACCGTCTATCTTCAGCCGCAGATAGCGAATATACACCTCAATCACGTTTGATTCACCAATAAAGTCGTAGCCCCATACACTCTCTAAAATTTGCTTGCGCGTGAGTACCTCACGGGGATGCTCCATCAAATACTTCAGCAGCTCAAATTCTTTCATTGTCAGCTCAATTACCCGCTCATTGCGAATCACATGGCGCTGTGTCAGGTCCAGAACCATATCGGCAAAGCGTAGCTGATCACCACTGGTTAGGCTGGGCTTGAGGTAAGCGTTTACCAGCTGAATAAAGTCCTCGCTGCGGTAAGGTGCCAGAAAATAATCATCGGCCCCAGCATCTAGGCAGGCAATACGATCACCCAGCTCATCGTGGGTCATCATCAGCAGAATGGGCACCCGGTTCTGCTCCGCACGTAGCTGACGGCACAAATCAAGCCCCGACTCTTCCGAGAGTCGCCTGGCAACCACAATCAAAGCAGGCAAACTTTCCCTGGCTCGCACGAGTCCTAGCCGCAGGTTGGGCACCTCCACTGGCATGTAGCCTGCTTCATATAGGTCGACACCCATCGCATGAGCCAGGTTTTCGTCGCTCTCTACGACCAGTACCGCAGGTAGGGTTTGACCAGAGAGAGACTCTGGACCATCTGAGGCAAACGATGCGCTCATAACAAGAAATCCGACGCCACAGCATTTGTCACTTGACTGAGGTACAGTTTCTAGGCTGAATGCCTCACGTAACATCAGGTTAAGTGACTCGCGTTGCTTAAATGGATACGTCCAAGCAACGCTGTATCCGCTCAGGGTAGCTCTACTGAAGTCGGCTTGGCAATGTGGGGAAGCCCCCAGCCCAGTTTTTCTCTCAGTACACGGAAAAACTCAGGTGGTTTCAGGCGAATGAACTTTGCAGGGTAGGGCGATCGCACTAGCAGGACGCGATCGCTCGGCACCACGTAGCAACCCGCATTGCCATCCACCACCATGACCGTTGGTTCAGACGTAGCCGACGTCACCGCCACTGGCTCCGAATCGGGAAAGACCAAGCTGCGCGAAGCCAAAGAATGTGGACAAATAGGAATCAGCTGCAACACCGATACCCCCGGTACAATTACCGGCCCGCCTGCAGACAGCGAATAGGCAGTCGAGCCAGTCGGCGTAGAAATGATCAAACCATCTGCGGCAATATCAACCGGCGCATGTCGGCCAACTTGCACCTCAAAGTGGCACATACTTGTCAGTGGCGGCCGCTGAATTACCAGCTCATTCATACACAGCGCTTCCCAGCTAAGCTCCTCTTCGCTGTAAAGCTTCACCATCACCATTGCCCGCTCTTCTACATGACAGTTCCCAGCAATAACCTGGTCCACCGCATCATTGAGCTGATTGAGGTAAATTTCGGTCAAAAACCCCATGTGGCCTGTGTTAACTGCCAGTAGGGGAATGCCCATAGGCGCAATTTGTCGAAAGGCAGACAGCACCGTACCGTCGCCACCAAAGACCACTGCAAAATCCATATCCTTGTCAAATCCAGGTGGCACCAGACTTTCTACAGGCGTGTGACACACTGGCTTGCCGGGCTGTGAATATCCCAAAATGCCAGCAATTCCCGTGGTTAGGTGGACCTCATAACCCAACGTTTTTAACCGAGCGCTAAGCTGCTGCGCAGCGCTCGTCGCGACAGGCTTGATATCGTTGTAAATAATGCCGACCTTGGGCACGGTAAGTTCTAGATAAGGTAAGGAGATTACTTTCTAGGCTACCGTTTTTGGCGATAACTTGAATAGAGGTATCGCCTTCACAGGGGGATATCGAATTGTTTTTTGGGGAGCATTAGTCTTCAGTGAGTGTCTTCAGTGAGTTCTAGCCACGACCTACCGGAAACCACAGCTTACGTTCGCATTACTCATCAGTCCTGGCAGAATGGCCGCATCGAGGGTGAAGTGACGGCCAATGAGTTTGAATGGCAGTTTCGCTGGCGCTTTCGTGTAGGCCAGCTCATGGTGGAGCCGTCCTTGGGACGGGCTCTGATTCAGGAGCCACTGGGTCGTTTTTTGGAGCAGTTTGACTATCAGCTGGAGCCTGGGGGAGATTATTCGTTCAAGATTCGGGCGGAGTTGTGATCGGTGGGTGCTGGCTTCGACTCCGCTCAGCCACCGGGACGGGCTGCTCATGTATTCAGGAAAACTAGACTCTAACCCGAGGGTTGAGCGGAGTCGAAACCCGGCTTTCTAGGCACGTTAGGGACTTAGTCCTCACCTGACAATCTCTTTAAATAGCGCTCTACCAGCAAAATCGCGACGATGTCATCGATCGGACGAGAAATGCTGCGCAGACTCTGGGGGATGAGCTTGCCGAGTCCTTGGGGTGGATACATTTCCCAATAGCGATCGCGCGCCTCCAAAGAACTGTAGCGCTCGTCCACCAGCGTAATCCTAGGTGCATTTGGCAGCATAGACAGTTCCTTCTTCCATTGGGCTGAGCCGGTTTGGTCGCCCATGACGATGGCTGTGATGGAATAGCGATCGCGCAGCATCGCAATCTTCTCGGACACTGCCTCTACAGCAATGACCTCGTGGTAATGCAGCATTCGATCAAGCCCCACAATTGCCAGACCGCATTTTACTCGGCCCGGATCAAAGCCTAAAAGCGTGGGACCCACCAGTGTCGATAGAGAAGAATTAGGCACAGAACACGCAAAATATATGTTGAGAAGGTCGGTCAGGCTTTTCGCGTGCAACCCAAATGGTGGCGGCATTCTTGCCTATATGTTCAGTATTATCCCCGATAGAAAAGGAAAACAAATATTTGCGATTTTCTTGATGAAAGGGATGATTTTTGCCCCATTCTTTGTTAAGAATACGACTTAACTAATTGCATCTCTACCTTATCTGGAGTGCTACCCTTAAATAAACAGTACATCCGTACGCACTCATGTAGTGCGCCGCTGTGAGTGCACGTAAAAAGAGTCGAACTGTCAAATTTCAAATCGTTCGGGGGCGCGACAGACGTGCCTCTCCTGCCGGGCTTTACCGTTATCTCTGGCCCAAACGGTTCTGGAAAATCCAATATCCTGGACTCGCTGCTGTTTTGCCTGGGTCTAGCTAGCTCACGGGGTATGCGAGCAGAAAGGCTCCCTGATCTCGTCAATCAAAATCAGGCCAAGCGCCGCTCTACAGTAGAAACCATTGTCACCGTCACCTTTGACATTACAGACGTTGCCGACAAGCTGCTGAGCAAGGAAGAAGAGGATGACAGTGACAGTGAACCCGCAGACGCTGTTGATTTGTCCGGCGAGGGAGCAGGTCATCCCACTCTAGAGGCAGGCATCATCTCCTCAGAAGCCATCGAGTCGGAACCCGTAGAAGCAGAAGGTGCGGCAGATGATGCGCAGGCATTTGATGCTAGCGGCTTAGAAATTGATATCAGAACGGCCAGTGAAAATGGTAATGGGCTAAATCATAGCCAGCTGCAAAATAATGCGGCCAACGGCGCAAGCACGAACGGTCATGCTAATGGCAGTGCTAACGGGAATGGAAATGGCCTGGTGCCAGAGACTGTTTACTCCAATGGAAACGGGCACCTATCTGTACAGAATGGCCAGAACGGTACAGCTGAGCCTGCCGATTCACCACAAGAATGGAAAGTGACTCGGCGGCTCAGAGTCACTGCTCAAGGTACCTACACCTCGAACTACTACATCAACGGTGACCCCTGCACGCTTAACGAGCTGCACGAGCAGCTCCAGCGCTTTCGCATTTATCCAGAAGGCTACAACGTCGTGCTTCAAGGTGACGTCACTAGCATTATTTCGATGAATTCTCGCGAACGCCGAGAAATCATTGATGAGCTGGCAGGGGTCGCTTCGTTTGATCGCAAAATTAATCAGGCAAAGTCCAAGCTAGATGTGGTGAAAGAGCGTGAAGAGCGATTCCGCATCGTAGAAGCAGAGCTGACGGATCAGCTGGAAAGATTGGATCAGGATCGCAAGAAGGCAGAGAAATACAAACAGCTAAAGGCCACCCTGCAAGAGAAGCAAAAGTGGGAAGGGGTGATGCAGTGGAGATCGCACAAAAAACAAGCCGAAAAGCTCAAAGTCCAAATTGAAAAAGGACATCAGGAAGGCGAAGCCATTGAAGAAAAAATTGCTCTCCTCGCTGAAAAAATGGAGGCCACCGCTGCTGAGCTGGCCGTACTTAATGCCAAAGTTAAAGCGTTGGGTGAGGAAGAATATCTGGCCTTGCAATCCAACCTAGCCACGCAGGAAGCAGAGCTGCGGCAGCTGGTGCGTCAGGAAGAAGCACTAGGCAATGCCACCCGTGAAATGTCAGCACAGTTGACAGCAATACAAGCGACTATCAAAGAACAAGAGGGCGAGCTAGCAGAAGTCGGCACGCAGCTGAAAACCTTAAATGAGGAAGAGCTGGCGGAAATCGTAGTTGCGCGTGATAAGGCCAAGGCCGAGCTGGAAGCCAAGCGGGAAGAAACGAATGCGATCGCAGGTAAATCTCAATCCTGGATTCAGCAGCAAACTGAGCTGCGCCATCAGGTAGAAAGCATTCTGAACGATCTAGAGCCCAAGCGCTCTGAGCAGGTCCGGCTACAAGAGCGCATCGCTCAGCTAGAAGCGCAGATGAGAGATCAGCGAGAGACGCTGGCAGCTCTAGAATCTGAGGCTGCGGCTACGCTAAGCAATCAAGGGACAGGGGAGACTGACTCAGATAGTGGGCTCAGTCATGCTGAGGCGCAGATTCAAAAACTTGCCCAGGCAGTGGCAGACGTTGAAGCAGACCTGCAAACCCAAACCCAAACCTTGAACCGGCTGCTGCAAGAACAACGGGAAAAGCAGCGAGAGCTCGATAAGTTAGAAGCCCAAGAGCAAGCGATTAAAGAATCGCAGGGTACGCAGGCGACTGAAGCGCTTAAGCGTAGCGGCATTCAAGGGCTCTGTGGCATCGTAGCGGAGCTAGGGAGAGTAGACAGTGCCTACCAGATAGCGCTAGAAGTGGCTGCGGGCGGTCGCATGGGCTTTATGGTGGTCGAAGATGACCGCGTGGGTGCTAGAGCCATTGACTTGCTTAAGCAGCAGCGAGCAGGCCGGGCAACCTTCTTGCCCCTGAACAAAATTCGAGTGCCCCACTTCAAAATGAGCGATAAGTGGGACCGTCCGGACGGCTTCGTCGATTACGCCGTGAATCTTATCGCTTGCGATGACAAGTATGCAGACGTATTTGCTTTTGTCTTTGGCGGTACGGTCGTTTTCGAAAGCTTGGCGGAAGCGCGCCGTAATATGGGCCGCTATCGGATTGTTACCCTCGATGGTGAAGTGCTTGAATCGAGCGGTGCGATGACGGGGGGTAGTCTGCGGCGGCGCGGACGGCTGCACTTTGGCACCGTATCGGCTGGGGAGTCGCAGGAGGCGAAGGAATTGCGCGATCGCCTGGCTGAAATCAGCACTATCCTGGTGCGCTGTGAGCAAAAGGTCAATCAGCTCACTATGAAGGCCAAGGAAAAGTCGAAGGCGCTGATTGATGCACGTCAAAACTACCGTGAGAGCGAACTAAAAGCATCTCAAGCTGAGAGTCAGCGACAAGCAATAGAGCAGCGGTTGAATCAAGCCAAAGCGCAGTTGAACCGAATGGATCAGGAGTATGCTCAGGCAAAGAATCGACTGGGAGAATTGGAGCAAGCGCTACCCCTACAAGAGAAAGCGCTGAGCGATAAGCGTCAGGAATTAGTCGATCTAGAAAAAGAGCAGAGCCACAGCGAGTGGCAGCAGGCACAAGTGGCTGTAAGAGCCTTTGAAACAACGCTAAATGAGCAGCAGGAAAAGCTAAGGGCAGCTGAGAAGCGGCAGCAAGATTTGGAAATTGCGCAGCAGCGGTTACAGGAGAAGATGCAGCTGGGGAATGAGCAGATTGTGGGATTGCGATCGCAGCAGCAGCAGCAAATCAATCAGCAGTCTGAGGTTGCCAAACAGCAGCAGACCCTGAATGAAACGATTGCGCAAACGAAGAGTGCGATCGCTGTCCTCGATGACAAGCTCAAGCAAGAAAAAACTGCTCGCGATACCGTTGAGCGGCAGTACAAAACTGAACAAAATGAGCAGCAGCAAAACCAATGGCAGTTGCAAAAGCTGCAAGAAACCCAAGCTCAGCGTCAGCAACAGCTCCAAGATCTGGAGAAAACGATTGAGCGCCAGGCTTTAGAACTTCCCGACCCGCTACCAGAAATTCCTGAAGACCTTACGCTAGAAGATTTGCACAAATCGCTCAAATCCTTACAGCGACGTTTAGAGGCGTTAGAACCTGTTAACATGCTTGCCCTCGAAGAGTACGAAAGGACACTAGAGCGACTCGAAGAACTCACCGACAAGCTCACCACCCTCGAAGAAGAGCGCACCGAACTGCTCCTGCGCATCGAAAACTTCACTACCCTGCGCAAGGAAGCCTTCAAAGAAGCCTTTGATGCCGTCAACAAAAACTTTACTGCCATCTTCGAGCAGCTTTCTGATGGTGACGGTCACCTCCAGCTCGACAACGCGGAAGATCCTTTCTCTGGCGGTCTCACCCTAGTTGCCCACCCCAAAGGTAAACAGGTTCGCCGACTCGCCTCCATGTCTGGTGGTGAAAAATCCCTCACCGCCCTCAGCTTCATCTTCGCTCTCCAGCGCTATCGGCCATCTCCCTTCTACGCCTTCGATGAAGTCGATATGTTCCTCGATGGTGCCAACGTAGAGAAGCTCTCAAAGATGATCCAGCATCAGGCCAAGCAAGCTCAGTTCATCGTTGTGAGTCTGCGCCGCCCTATGATCGAAGCAGCACAGCGGACGATTGGTGTTACCCAAGCGAGAGGTGCATATACGCAGGTCTTAGGGATTAACTTGGCGAAGGCAACTTAAATAAAGCGTTCGGCATTCCCTCCACATAAAAGGGCATAACAATTCGATACAATGGGGATCTCTTTGGGGTATAGTCCCAAAGGCAATAGAGCGTTTCTCGGATGCATTTGAGAAATGCGAGTCACCTTACCTGTTGCTACATAAAGCTTTTAGACTGAGAATTGCACCTAAAGTCAGGTGACCAACGCTATAAAGGCAATATTTGAACCGCCATGACCTTTGAACAAAGCCGACTCCGCTCTGACATCGTAGGCACCCAGGTAATTACCCGTAGCACCGGGCGACGCCTTGGCGTGGTTAGTCAGCTTTGGGTTGACATGGATCGGCTAGAAGTTATGGCTGTTGGGCTGCAAGAGAACATGCTCTCCAAAGTCGTTGCCAACAACGAAAAGTCAATGTTGCTCACGGATATTCGCCAGATGGGCGATGTCATCCTGGTAGACGATGACACGGTGCTTGATGGTGATATCAACACCCTGAGCTTCAGCAGCATGGTGAATAGCGAGGTCATTACCGAGTCGGGCGAAGTCCTCGGTAGAGTACGTGGCTTTAAGTTTGACGTGATTACTGGCAAGCTAGAAACAATTGTTGTTGCATCACTGGGTCTCCCTCAAATTCCCGATCAGGTCGTGAGTACCTATGAGCTGCCCGTTGAGGAAATTGTCAGCACTGGCCCCGATCGCATCATTGTATTTGAAGGTAGCGAAGAAAAGCTGACTCAGCTCAGCATGGGCCTGCTAGAGCGTTTGGGACTAGGCAGTCCGCCGTGGGAGCGTGGTCTGAGTGATGGTTACGTCATGCCGGTATCGGCCTCAAATCAATTGCCGTCTGGCGTAAAAAATGAAGTGCGCCGCCCCGCTGTCGAGGAGCGCTGGCGCGAAGAGGCCCCCCCTCAGCGTGAGGTGCAAAGAGCTCCCCAGCGGGAAATCCAGCGAGAAGCACCGCCTCCACCTCAGAGACCTACTCCCCCTGAAATTGTTGACCCACCTGGTGACGACACGGATATTACCAGCGACCCGTGGGGTGAACCCGTGAAAGAAGAAGAGCTGATCGAGGCAAAGCCGCTCAATATTCCAAAGAAAAAGGTAATGGAATACGAAGAGGAAACAGATTATTAGAGCGTGCGTCTGTAAGCTGTGGATAAGAGTGGCGAATCGAATTTAAACAGCTGAAGTTTTAGAGGCAGCAGGATGAGAGCGCGGTGACCAGGAACGTATCAGCTAAGGAACCAGAACTCAAGACGTTATCGGTGATGGGCCTGCCTGTACACCAGAGTCCAAACTATGTGCAGTGGCTTCGTCGTCGTATTGCCGACAAAAAAGGAACCCATGTTGTCACTATCAATGCAGAAATGTGCATGCAAGCGCAGCAGGATGAGCAGCTGCGTCAGTTTATAGAGTCAGCTGACTTGGTAGCGCCAGATGGTTCTGGGGTAGAGCTGTTCTTTCGACTATTTAAGGGGCGAGCGATTCGTCGGTATCCAGGTATTGAGCTGGCAGCTGACTTACTGAGGGATTTGGGCCCGGAGACGAAAGTTGCGTTCTATGGTGGTAAGCCTGCGGTCATAGAAGCGGCTGCGCAAAGATGGAAAGCGCGATCGCCCCAACTCAATCTAGCCATCGTTCAGCACGGCTACGTAAAAGGCGCAGAGATTGATGACTTTTTACACCAGCTAGAACACGTACAGCCTGATGTTATTTTCGTTGGCCTCGGTGTTCCTCGTCAGGAGTTTTGGATTGCCCAGCATCGTCATCTGTGCCCCCACGCTGTTTGGGTTGGCGTAGGTGGGAGCTACGATATTTGGTCTGGGAAAAAAGCCCGTGCGCCGAAAGTGATGCGCAATGCTCACTTAGAATGGCTGTATCGACTTTATCAAGAGCCTTGGCGATGGCGACGCATGTTGGCCTTGCCACACTTTGTGTGGGCGTCTTTTTGGTATAGAGATTAGGTGTTAAGGCAGGGGCATGCGGATGAAACGGCGTTGGTTTATCACAGGGTTAGCGCTGTCTGGAATAGCAGCAGGGTGTCAACAGGCCAGTGGTGGTAGCACAACTGGTGGTAGAACAACCGAAGAGCCCAATGAAGCCACCGATAGCAGTACCGTTACCGTTGTTCGCAACAGCAATACGTTGGTTATGGCGACTACAGCCAACTATCCGCCTTACCAGCAACGAGTAGAGCGTGGACCTCAGTCCGATTCCTCTCAGGAAACGGAAATTGTTGGGTTTGACATTGACCTAGCGCGGCTCGTTGCCCAACGTATGGAGCGAGAGCTTGCGGTGGTTGATTTGGACTTTGGGGCGCTGATTCCAGCGGTGATGAACGATGAAGTAGATATGGCTATGGCCGCCCTAGAACCTAGCCGCAGCCGTAAACAGAAGGTTGATTTCTCTCATATCTACTATCGTGCGCGCCATGCGCTGGTGTCGCTGGATGGCTACTTAAGCGCGAACGATCTCACCTTTCAGACAATTGGCGTCTTGTCCAATAGCGTTCAGGCCCGCTTTGCTGAAACCCTTGTTGAAAGGGAAAGTATAGATGTTGTTCCCTACAGAACGCTAGACGAAATTTTTGAAGCGTTAGATATTGGTGCCATTACCGGTGCATTGATGGAAGCGACCATTGCTTCCAATTACTTACCACGCTACCCAGACTTTGAAGCGCAGTTGATGCCCTCTGATAAGCCAACAGGGAGTGCGATCGCCATTGCCAAAAATTCACCATTGCGACGAGAAATCAACGCTGCAATCACGGACATCAAAGCCAGCGGAGAAATGGACGAGCTCATTACTCAGTGGTTTGGCTAGGAAAGCACTACACAAAGAAAATTCTCCCGTTCCGTAAGAAAACGGAGTACAGCCCAAAAAGCAGGTGGTTCTCCCTCAAGGCGCATCAATTGTTGATGATTGAATAGATCTGAGCGGGCACTTTACATCCAGAGCATATAGCGTTGGCCACTTAGCTCATTACATCAGTGATCTCTAAAATCGTTGATTGCTGAGGCCTAAGTGGCGCGCAAGCATAAGTAACGCCAAAGGCGTGGCCTCGTCTATGGCGATATGCATCCGTACCGCTTGCTATGACTGCTGCCGGATTCCTCTTTTAGTGTCACCTTCATGATCTCTATCCTGTCGCCTAAAGCCTTCAAAAAGGAAACACCTGCCGCGCCTCGTCAGCGTCCGCCAGCAAGTAGAGCTCGCTATCAATCCGCACAGCAGCTAGATAGCCCTCAACCGTCTCAGCAGCAGCAGCCTGCCTCAGCGCCTACGCCGATTATCAACATCGCTGAGGTGTATAAGACTTACCCCAACGGCACCCCTGCTCTCACAAACATTAACCTCTCGCTGAATAAAGGCGATTTCCTCTTCATCACAGGTCCTTCGGGGGCAGGTAAATCCACCCTGCTCAAAATGCTCTACGGTCAGGAACGGCCGACCAGCGGCCAAATCTACATCAATGGCCAAGAGATCACCCAGCTCAAAGGCAACCGCCTCGCCATGCTTCGTCGTCGCGTGGGTGTTGTCTTCCAAGACTATAAGCTTATCCCGCGCCGCACCGTTGCCGAAAACGTCGCCTTTGTTCTCCACGCCCAAGGCTTTAACCGCAAAGAAATTGACCGCCGCCTTCCCCTCACTCTCAAGATGGTGGGTCTGCAAAACAAAGCCGACCGCTTTCCCTCTCAGCTCTCCGGTGGTGAACAACAAAGAGCTAGCATTGCACGCGCAGTTGTAGGTACACCGCCACTGCTCCTAGCCGATGAGCCCACGGGCAACCTCGATAGCGACAATGCTCGTCAGGTGTTCAACATTCTACGCAAGCTCAATAAAATCGGGATTACGGTGGTGGTGACGACGCACGATGAGATGATTGTGCGATCGCTCAACTACCCCGTCGTCCAAATCCGCGACAGTCACCTCTACAAGCTTCGCTAGTCATTTCACAAGCTCTGTTCTATGAGGCAACAGATGTAAATCTAAGAACTAGAATGTCGCTAAATAAGTGACATGTAGTGAGACAAACAGGCTCTGCTAACCAACTTCAGCATCACCCACAATAGACTTCATGCTCTCTAGCGCGCCTGGAATGCTGCGCGGGTCGAGGAACATCACTTTGCTGCTCTCGCTCTCGCCAATCTGACGACCCATATTCAAATAATCTTGCGCCAAGATAAACTGCAAGGCTTGGCGAGCGTTTGGATCATTCTTTATTTTCTTGGCAATCACCTCTAGAGACTCAGCTGTGGCCTGTGCTCTTAGGACAAGTTCTTGTCGTTCAGCTTGGGCTTTGAGTACGATTGAGCGCTGTTCGGCCTCTGCATCCAGGATGGCTGCTTTTTTGCGGGCTTCGGCGTCTAGCACCGCAGATTCAGCTCGGCCTCTTGCAGAGTTAACGGCAGAATCTCGCTCACCTTCTGACGTTAGGACGGCGGCTCTTTTTTGCCTTTCCGCGGTCATCTGCAATTCCATCGAGTCTTGGACTGCTTTGGAAGGCGAAATGTCTCGCAGCTCTACACGGGTGACTTTTACTCCCCAAGGATCGGTCGAGATGTCGAGTTCACGCAGCAACAGTTCATTAATTTCCGCACGAGCTGTAAACGTTTCATCGAGTTCCAGTTTGCCCATTTCAGCACGGATTTGAGTGAGCACGAGGTTCACCATTGCTGATTTGAGATCTTCCACTTTGTAGTAGGCTTTCTCCAAATCGACGATGCGCCAGTAGACGACCGCATCCACGCTGATAGAGACGTTATCGCGAGTGATGCACTGCTGAGGAGGAACGTCTAGCACTTTTTCTCTGATGGTGGCCTTATACACCATGCGATCGATAAAGGGCGTGGTGAAGTTGAGCCCTGGCGTCAGTTTTCTGCCACTGTAGCGCCCTAGGGTTTCGACCAGGGCCTCATCGCTTTGATTGATAATGCGTACGGGCTTACCAGCGATGCCAACACCAAGGACCAAAAAGATGAGAACAGCAAAAGGATTCATAGGACAAACAGGAGGTTGAAACTGATTGATCGCGATTCGTAAAAATGGCTACTTGGGAACGCCTACTGAAAGCTGGCTACTGAAAACTACTCAAGGGGATGACAATCAGCGTGTTACCCTTGCGCTCGACTACAAACACTTCTTGGTCAGAGGGAATAGAAACCTCATGGTCTTCGCAGCGGGCCTGCCAGGAGTTGCCTTCATAAATCACTCTGCCCGCTTGGCCCGGCAAAATCTCAGTGGTGGTGCGCGCTTCGGTTGCCTGGCGTAGAGAAGGTGCGGTTTTATTGGGGATAAAGCGCTTGAGGGCCCAAAAGGTGAGGAAAGAGAGCACCATCCACAGTAAGATTTGCAGATTTGTGCTGAGACTGGGCACCAGAAAGGCTATTAGCGCGATCACAAAAGCACTTACCCCGAAGGCAGATTCAATAAATGCCGTCGGCAGCATTAGCTCCATTAAGCAGAGCACGACACCGATAATCACCCATATATAGACTGGAGGCATAAGAAACGTGGCCAGGCAAACCCACCTGGTGGTCGATACATCATCTCTCTATACCTTAATTCAGGGGGCTTTGAACTGTTTACGAAAGGATAAATAAATCTTTTTACTTGCACTAAATCCCTTTTCCTATACCATAGACCTAATTTAACGGCAAGACCCCCCTAACGCGCACGCGAGTGTCGCACACCCCAGATCGAACTTACATTGACATTTATATGAACGGCGAAGAGAGCAAATATCCCTTCAGACAGTATGTTTGGGCCCTAGGCCACGGCACAAATAAGATACCGATTGGCGATAAGGTAGACGGCCGCTATCAAGTGGTAGCCCCTTCTATTTGGCTAGATACTCGTCCAGAAGAGCCGCCTAAGGTGCCTGAGCCCGTACCTAACTTTGCAGTGCCCTATCTGAAGGCATATCCTTATCAGCTCAATTTGCCTGGGGTATATGGCATTTGCCACCAGGATTCAGGAGAGGCTGTGCTATTGCTCAGCAATGTACCGGTCAACGCCAAGGGTAAGCTGATGCCTGCGATCGCAAAAGCATGGCCCACAGCTTCTGCCTTCCGCCAAGCCTACTGGCTGTGGCAGATGATCTCGCTATGGGAACCATTGCAAACCATTGGTGCCGCGGCCAGCCTGCTAAAGAAAAGTAATATCCGAGTCGAAGCTTGGCGTGTGCGCCTCATTGGCCTATCCACCAATCCGGCTGCCCCGACCTATGCGCACTTAGCAGATGCCTGGAAGAGCATCTATCTTCCCAATGCTAAGCCCACCATCGAAAAACTGATTAACTCTGTATGCACTCAGCTTCGTAGTCCCAGTCCAGACTTTGCCGCAATTAAAGCCGAAGTCAATGCCCAGCTCATGCAAGAAGCTGCTGGTAATACAGTAGAGCTTCAGGTTGCCGGTGCTACCAACACAGGGCCGCAGATGTCTCGCAATGAGGACGCCTGCTATCCCAGCCGAGCTGAGCTCAGACGTACCGGCACGGCAGATTTACCCCTGCTGCCTCGCTTAGCCATTGTGTGTGATGGTGTAGGTGGCCATGCTGGTGGGGAAGTTGCGAGTCAGCGTGTGGTGCGATCGCTTCAACTCCAGCTCCGGGGACTGCTGGCAGAAGCCATGGAGCAAAACTCAGCTATTCCGCCCAACGTCGTCATTGAGCAAATAGAAGCTGCTATTCGCGTTGCGAACAATCTGATTGCTCAGCAAAACGACAAGCAGGGACGCGCTGACCGGCAGCGCATGGGTACCACGCTCGTCATGGCACTTGTACTCCCTCAGCGGGTTGATACTCCCGAAGGGCCAACCGAGGTCAATGAGCTATACCTGACGCATATCGGTGATAGCCGTGCCTATTGGATTACTACAGAGCATTGTCAGCAACTGACAGTCGATGACGACATTGCGGGTAGGGAAGTGAGTGCAGGACACAGCTTTTATGCCAATGCCAGCCAGCGCCCAGATGCCCATGCCCTGAGCCAGGCCGTCGGTGTCCGTGAATACGAGACGCTTAAGCCTCATACGCAACGCTTTCTTTTCGACTCAAGCGGTGTACTCCTGCTGTGTTCTGATGGCCTGAGTGACAACCACCAGGTAGAAGCTTCTTGGGCTAACTACGTGGGCCTGATTGTGAAACAGATTGTGCCCTTGGATGCAGCTGTCGATTCATGGATTGAGCTGGCGAATCAAAAGAACGGTCACGATAATGTGGCCGTTGTATTGATGAATGTGGCTATGGCCAATATTGCTGAGATTCAAAGTAAAAATAGCGCTGAAAACGGTGCTGTAGCCGCGTCCGCTGAGCGTAGAGACCTTGTAGGTAGTACGCGACAGCAGGAAGTGGTCGTGAGCGCAGCAGTTGGTGGTGGTGGTGGGCTTAGTCGTGTGAGTAGAGGCGGGACAGCAACGCTGGCTCCACCACGACCTACGCCTATGACACCTGCCTCACGGGCTTTGCTTTACGGTGAGGATGATGATGACGATACGCCGCTAACACCTGAAGAAATGGCTGCCTTTCAAGCGGAAAATGAAGTTGATCGCACCACTTCTGGTCGATGGGTCACACTTTTGCTCGCCTTGGTTGTGGCAGTGATTGTTGGGGCGGTGGGATGGCTTCTATGGCGAGCCATTGAGCCAAACATAGAACGTATCGCACCGGGAGAAACCGACACACCCGCCGAGGTGGAGACAAACTGATGTGTAGAGACGAGCTGACTTCAAGACGCATGTGTCTTGAAATTTGTTTCTTGAATCTGTTTCGAAAAATTGAGGACGCTTTGAAAGCGATGTCAGCGCTATGAGAGAATATACCTAGTTAAATCGTGTATGTATCTCACATTATGAAAGTTGGTGATCGTGTCCGGGTCAAAGCCCCTCTCACTCTGTTTAATCATCCTCATCACCGTAATAAACCCCACAATATAGAAGGGATGGAAGGTGTGATTTCAGAGATTTTGACCGATTGGCAGGGTCGCCCTATCAGCGCAAACTATCAGATTGTGACGTCCTTCGAAGTGGAAGGCGCAAAGCGTCCTTTCAAGGCACACTTACATGAAGATGAGATTGAGATAATTGCTTAAAGCAGTTTCCTATTTAAGCAATCTCCTAAGAAGCTTGCTGGGTTGGCCTGACCAAAATATCGTTAACTTCTACATGGGCAGGTTGAGATAGCGCATACAGCACAGCTTTAGCAATGTCATCCGCTTTCAGCACAGTGAATTGGCTGTAGGTTTCTTTAGCTTTCTGAGCGTTTTGATGATACTTTTCGGCAAATTCAGTTTCTACGATACCTGGACTAACTGAAGACACTCGAACAGGGTTGTTTTGTGAGCGCAGTTCCCGCCGCAAAGTCTCCGTTAAAGACCGCACCGCAAACTTAGTCGCAGAGTACATCCCTGTGATACTTGGTACTCGATGACCAGACATGGAGCTTACGTGCACGATATGTCCTGCCTGTTCAATAGTCTGGTCATCAGATTGCGTCGGCGACATTAGGCTCAATGCTTCGCGGGTGCAAATGCATAGCGCCAAGACGTTGACATCTAGCATTTCTCGCCACGCTTCTGTTTTACCGCTGGTTAAGGATTCTTTGTGTCCTAGCCCAGCGTTGTTGATGAGCACATCTAGGCGACCCCACCGTTTTTTAATCGCAGCAAAAAAGCTAAGGATTTGGGCTTCGTCGCGTAGATCGACTGTTTGAGAAAGGACGGCTGCGCCTTTTTGGGTGAGCTGAGAAGTGATCGCGTCTAGCCTTTCTTGCCGCCGGGCGCAAATCGCTAAGTCATAGCCATGTGCGGCAAGGCAGTGTGCGATCGCCAGCCCAATCCCGCTCGAAGCGCCCGTAACCATCGCCACGGGTCTGCTCGCAGAATTTTTTTGAGGATTTATCATCATGAAACCTGAGTGTGATGCTAAATTATATGAGAGGATTATTACAACCTTTTAAGCAATATTTTTGGAGTAGGGAAAAATGGACATTCGTGTGCTGCTTGTGATTTCACCTTTGCTTATCGCGGCAAGCTGGGCGGGCTTTAACATTTTTAGAGCTGCCCTTGGCCAAGTTCAAGACCTGCTGAATAAAAATAACGCTACGTAAACGAAAGCGACCATACTAGGTTTTCGCCGTAAGCGTCTTGCTTGGGTGCATTGTGCTAATAAAAGGGTCTGCTGATTAATCAGCAGACCCTTTTTAGGCGATTCCTTTTGGTAGTTATTTATAATCTTTCAATTACATCAACCATCACACTGGGAAAATCGCATTAGAACAGTAGCGAAAACTTGATTTCTCCAGTGTGGGCCTGAATATCGCTGCCTAAGCTGCCCTGGTAGCGAAAGCCCACCAAACTATTATCTGAAATCGCAAGCGCTGCCTCAGCGCCAATGAAAAAGCCGCTTTGGTTGCTAGCAGGTGCGGCAATACTCACGTTGCGATCGCCCATTTGCCCATCAAATTGAACAACATTATCCCCCAGCGAACTTTCATACAGCAGATCTAGGTTCAAGGCCATAAACCCGACATCAACCGGATTTTGCCCTCCAATGCGCACACCCACTGCCCCGGTTACCTGGCTGACATCAGCTTCTTCGTAGTCAATGCCAAACACATCGCTCTCTGTGCTAAAGCCTTCGTAGCTACCAAAAGCAGCCCCTAAACGGCCAATGGGCCCTACAGCTAAGCCCCTATTCGGCTGCAAGTTATAAAACGCCTCAGACGAAACAGCAAAGAGATTGCCACTGCTACCGCTGCTGATATCACTGCTCAGCTCTTGTGAGCTGAAAGACGCTGCTATATGTCCAGAGAGCGGACCATGATTGCCCTCAAGATATCCCCCTAGCGAGAAGGTGTTTACACTGGCAGCATCACGTGCGCCATCCACATCCGTTGATGAGTAGCCAGCACCCACGCCAAACACCGCAGTTCCGAACTTGCCTAGTTCAGCAACCCGGTCGTAACCAACGGCGACCCCATAGGTATTCGCGTCAAAACCAGTAGATTCGTCGTTGCGATCGACATCGAGCAGGCTACCTAACCCAGACACCCAAACCCCATTGCCTACCGCTGGCTGCTCAAAGACCCGACCCGCTCGATCAGGATTGGTCGCAATGGTCGCCCCCCGGCTGCTGATACGGTTGCCCGAAGGTAGCAACGCATCGTTAAAGTCCATCGCAACGTTGACACCGCTAGCAGCAGCCTGCACATTGACCTCTCCAGAAATACTAGAAAGCAACGCCTCACCTGTGCTCGTATCAGAAGCATCCTCGATTAGCTGATTGAGTGCATCTTGCTCCGCTGTGCTAAGCGTTCCACTATCTGCCATAGCGTTTAACGCAGTACCCACGCTTCTGCCGTTCGCTGTCCGTGCACTGTTGGTAAAGTCTGAGCTCAGCTCAATTTGCCCGATACCGGTATTCATATCGGTCGAAGCAACCCCTCGGATGAATCCAGAGCTGGTGTTCACCTGCGTCCCATCGGCAAAGGTCGTATTGCTAAAGGTTTGAGTTGGTTGCGTACCTGTTACATTCTGCACTTGCACATTCGCAGTGGCCCCTGAGTCGAAGGTGATGGTGTTGCCGGGTACGCCCGAGGGGTTAGCAGTTCCATCTGCTCGCAAATCGACAACCCCACCACTTCTCACATTGAGTACGCTGTCCGCAGCCACGTTGATTTCGTTGCCGGACTGATCATCCGTCACGTTAAGCGTGGTCCCCATTCCGTTTAGAGGATCACCCGGTGTTGTGTTGGTTCCCAAGTTAGTAACTTCAAACCCTGGGTAGTTAGCCGAGTCATTAATTTTTCCGTTGTTTAAGTTCAGCGTATCTGTGCCACTCCCCCCGCTAGCGAGGACACCCGGGCCTGAAATCGTTTGACTGGAATTATCGTTGAGCGTGTCGTCACCGCTACCGAGATCAATCACAGATCCAGTGCCAGTACTCACCACAGATCCATTAACAGTGACCGCGTCATTGCCATCACCTAGGGCTAGCACCGGAGCGCTGCCCCCTCCAGTAACGCTGCCATCTACAATTACCGCTGTGTTGGTAGCGCCTGCATCGACAATGGCCTGACTACCGCTGGCGCTAATCGTACCGCCGCTGTTGACATTGACCGTAGCGTTGCTGGCTGTTTCATCGACATAAACTGCCCGCATCGAAGACTGAGAAGTTTCAATTTGCCCTTGGGACGCGACTGTCACAGAAGCGCCATCTCCAACAACGAGGCCCTGACTTCCCTCTCCCGCAGCAGAAACCGTGCCTTCGACCATGACTGTAGCGTCACTGCCCGCAACAACAGCTACCGAATTCTCAGAAGAGACTTCCACTGTACCGCCTGTCTCGACCGTAATCCGAGCACCTGAGCCGGTCATCTCAATCGCGTTAGCACCTGATGAGGTCGCTGTGACTAGGCCCCCGTCTCTCACATTAACCACCACATTATCAGCGGTACCCATCACGGCCGACGTATTAGCCGCTGCTGAACTTACCGTGCCATTGACGTTCAGCTGACTGCCAATGCCATTCATCTGTACCGCGCTGGACATGCTTCCAATGGTCGTAACCGTCGCGTTTTGCTCCACCGACAGTTGAGAGCCTTCACCGTTCAATACCACTGCATCTGAGTCGGTGTTCGCCGTTGAAACTTGGGCGCGGCCGATTGCGCTCACCATCGAACCAGCACCCACAGTGACTGCAGGAGCTTGTGCGCCTGCAGTGCTGACAATGCCGCCATCCGAAACGATGACGACTTCTTCTTCTGTGCTACCTTCGGTTTCGGTTTCTGGGGTCGTTATCTGTCGACGACCTTCCCCACCATCTATCGTTACGGTTGCAGCCTCACCTGTAACGATAGCCGAGGAAAAATCACCTGTAGTAGAAACCACACCGTTAATCGTCAGGTCTGCCATGTTGCCGACTTCAATGGCATTAACATCGTTACCTTCTACCGTCACAGGTCTATCGGGACCTTCGACAGTCACTGTGGCATCATCACCTAGGTTGATTCCCGGCACGTCAGTCACAGAGATACTACCGTCAGGTGCCTGAATATTGACTGTTACTCCAGTTGAGGCAGGCGCATCGATCCCCGCGGTATCTTCATCGCTACAGTTTACGGTGTCATTGTTGGTAGGCATGCTGGCAACAGCCACGGGATCGCTCTGCGTGTCACCCTGAATCGTGCAGGCTGCCAACGCTTCAACAATAAAAAAGTTGAACGGCTTAAGTGCACCACTCAAAAAGAGTAGAACTAGAGTAAACGTAGACAGATGACGGTAGTTGTGCATGGGTAGACTCCGAAGAACCCGGACTCATTTGTCCGACAAAAGTAGCCTGCCCAGCAACAAAAGTAATTGATACAAACGTCGTAGAAAAGATTAAGAAAAGTCGTTTTCTAGGCGTAAAAACACTCACTAGAAAACGCTGTAAGGCACTCGGCGATCCCAGTAGGCTACGGAGATTCACCTCTGTTTTTTACGCTTGTGCTATTCAAAAATGACCTTATTTGCATCGGGCATATCAATGCGAATAAGGTCACGCACCTCAGCACTTTTATTTACTAATATTGCTGTCAGATTTTTAATGCTTTTAACTGCGGCATGAGTTGATCGAAGGCAATGCCTCGGTGGCTGTATCGCTCTTTTTCTTCGTGGCTCATTTCAGCAAATGTTTTGCCCTGCGTTTGTACATAAAAAATTGGATCGTAACCAAATCCACCTGCACCTTGCCCTGCTGTCAAAATTGAACCGGGACAGCGGCCTTCGGTTTCTATGGCGATGCTACCGTCGGGGCGAGCAAGGGCGATCGCACACACAAATTCAGCCCGACGATCGGTCTCATCGCCCAGCTCCTGCAGTACTCTATTAATCCGATCTGCGTCGCTGTCACCATAGCGAGCCGAGTACACGCCTGGTGCACCATCCAAGGCGTGCACAGACAAGCCCGAGTCATCTGCGATCGCCCAACTTTGGGTTGCGATCGCCACTTCAGAGGCCTTCAGCCGTGCATTTTCGATAAAAGTTTCTCCTGTTTCTTCTACCTCTATCTCTTCAGGTTTCATGGCCAGCGTCCAGTCCAACACCTGAAGATAATCCTTGAGTTCTGCAAGCTTGCCCGGGTTGCCCGTAGCAACGACAACGGTAGTCATAGCACTGGTTACTGACGAAGGGTCAAAAAGTTATTCTTCAATTGTAAAGGCGTATTGTAAGGAAAAGCTTCCTGAACAATCGCGCAGCCCGTCTTGGCAAAGTGAGAGAAGATAGTTTGTTTGACATCGTGTGGGTGTCGCCAAGGGCGATCGCTCCCCAGCCCTGGAGTCAGAAAATTGATAGCAGCAGAGGGTTTCTATGCGACTAGAGCGATCCAGAGAAAGGCGAAAAGTATCGTGAAGCAGCCCAGACTGAGCTAAAGCAGATCTGACTCCGGGAAAATACGTATAAAGGAAATCGAAATTTTTCTCCATTTTGAGAATATTCACGCCCACTGTGTAACTAAAGTACTTGGAAGTCTGAGAAAACACTGATATTGTTTACGTCATCCAACATACTCTTGGCAGAGAAAAAAACAGTAATTCTAGTTGATATTACTGATCAAGATGTCAGCAGTGGATTTGTTGTAGTCGCTTTGCTGATGGGGATGTGTCCACACTCCGTCTTAAAGGGTACTTAACCATGGCTAACCGACAATCAAGGGCCAGAGCAACCAGCTCTGTGAATAGCTTTGCAAACGATTTCAAAGAATTTCTACTCCGTGGCAACGTTGTTGACCTAGCTGTTGCCGTTCTTTTGGCTGCGGCTTTTGGGTCAGTTATTACGTCATTTATTGACGACATCATCACGCCTTTGCTTTTGAATCCAGCTTTGTCAGCAGCTGGCGTCGATGATATCGCTAACTTATCTGCAGGTGGGATTAAGTACGGCTTATTTCTCGCAGCCATTATCAACTTTGTAGTGATTGGCTTGATTCTATTTCTAGTTATTCGTGCGTTTCAAAGACTCAAGCGTGCCGACGAGGCCGATGCAGAACCCACACCCACTGAAAAGCTGGACGCTACTATGGAGCGCCTCAACGAGACTCTAGAGCGCAAATTGTAGATTCTTATTGATTTGCGTTAGCGGTCGCAAAATGGAAAGCCTCCTCGAAAACTGTCGCACAGTCTTCGAGGAGGCTTTTCTATAGGTTGATTAGATTGCTGCTATTAGCGACGTTGCTAACTTAGTTCCGACAGCCCAAACTATCTCGCGTTGCAACGCCGGTTACCGGATTGACGCCGTCTGCCCGCTCACACATCCGCTTGATTTGGATGCGGTCGATGATGGAATCAGAAAAGTCTGCTCCTGTAATGATGGTATCGGCAAAGGAACTACTGGTTGCAATCGCCTCCACAAACACCGCATTCGTCATATCGGACCCGTCAAAAAACACCCGATCAGCAAACGTTTTCGTAAAGTCCGTATCCTTCAAATTCGTCCGGATGAATGTCGCCTTCGTCAAAATAGTGCCGCTCATATCAGCACCTTCAAAATTGGCATCACGAGCATCCGCTGCGGCAAATGAAGTTCCCGACAAATCCTTTCCCGAAAAGTCTGCGCCCGCTTGATTGGTCAGCGTATAGTCAACTGCGTTATCAAAAGTCTTACTTAGTGCTGGCGCCATCGGCACAGCAAGCCATATGACGACTAAGCCAGCCAGAACACGCACCAATGCACCTGCCTTCATCAACTTCCAAGCTGTTCTCAGCTTTTGCAACAATCCCATAGTCGCTCTCAGTCACATCAATATGCCTTCGATCATACGCGCTTATAGCCATTGAAAGCGCGATGCCGGAAATAGATAACTGGCGACTCAATATACTCTTTAGTGGTTTACTCTCTTGGCGGTTGAGCGTATCCAAAAACCGGTGGTTGAGCGTAGTCGAAACCTAGTCCTTGTGAAGCATCTCTGAGAAATCTAGATTCTCGGCAGCCAGTACCAGTACGGTCGGCGGCAGGTCAGCTATGCGCTCCTG
>ERZ1740067.790-NODE-790-length-23958-cov-7.760741_pt1 | contig 23958 bp, 19 predicted proteins | sample MGYA00581736_ERZ1740067 | MGnify/ENA primary metagenome ERZ1740067 (study PRJEB43018, sample SAMN04849236) | marine metagenome | isolation source: floating plastic debris | place: Pacific Ocean | collected 2008-08-27 | study: EMG produced TPA metagenomics assembly... | reverse complement strand
CCTGCTTTCCCGTGGAGCATTTTTTGTTTGCGATGAGAGATTATTTCAATGCCTGCGCCGCTTCTTTTATGGGTTGTAACAATGTGAGCGGAACGTTCAGTGCGTTTAGGTCTTTGAAGTCTGGATTTTTCTCTTTTTTGGGGCCATGGTAGTCGCTGCCACCAGTCATTAGCAGGTTGTGTTGTTTGCAGTATTCTTCTAGCTTGCGGACTTGGCTGACGCTGTGGGTGGGATGGTACACCTCTATGCCCATTAAGCCTGCTTTGAGCAGTTCGGGAAGAACAGTTTCTACGGTACCGCCTCGAAAGATGTATGGATGGGCCCACACAGGAACTGCGCCACAGCTGAGTAGGAGTTCTATGCCTTGCTGGGCGGTGAATTTCTCGTAGGGAACGTAAGCTGGGCCATCGTCTTTGAGAAAGCGATCGAAGGCTTCGTTGTGGGAGTTGACATGGCCTGCTTGCTTGAGCGCGGCGGCAATATGAGGGCGGCCGGGTGCCATGGATTCGGGCATGTTTGGCAGGGTGATGGGAAAGCCAAGGGCGGCGAGTTTGTCGGCCATTTTTTGAGCGCGGCGGTGGCGTCCGTTGACGCGTTCTTGAAGGGGCGCTTTTAATCTGTTGGGGTCTGGATAGAATCCGAGGATGTGCATGGAGCGACCGTTGTATACGGTGCTGAGTTCTAGTCCAGGAATAATTTCTATATTGTGGGCGATCGCAGCTGTTGTAGCTTCCTCCCACGCGGCCATCGTATCGTGGTCGGTGATGGCCAGTGCCTTGACGCCTTTTTCTGCTGCGAAGTTCACCAGCTCTGTGGGGGTGAGGCTACCGTCGGAGCGGGTCGTGTGGGTATGGAGTTCAATCATATTATTTTTGAGGATGTTTTAACGCTGTTGCCGAAGCTAAAAAGACTGAAGCTAAAGAGACTGGAGATAACGCTCTCGAAGCTGGGTAATGGGGCCGAGGTAAACAGCTTCTGATTCTTTGCCGATCTCGCAAGCTGTGCGATCGACCTCTAACAGGTCGTTGCCCCAGATGACTTGGCCGATGTCGAAGCTGTCGCCTTTGTCGGGTCGGTAGTCGTGGCTGATGAATTTGCGATCGCAGTCCACTACGCCTCCATCAAACAGGTGCCCAATGGTGAAATATATGTCCTGCAAAATGAGAGGGACAGATGGACGATGGAGCTGACCGCGTGAGTGTGCGCTGCGGGCTCTGTACTTTTCGCGGGGGAAAAGGCCGTAGAGATTTTTGAGGGTGGCAGAGATGAGGTCTCTGCCTTTGAGGCTGGTTTTTTTGAAGGCGCTGACGGAGATGCGACAGTCGACTTCTTGCAGGATCTTGGGCGCCCATAGGGTTTGAAAGCGGACGGGCTCGGGGGAGTGGTTGGGATACTCGGTGCAGGTGAGATCATCTGCGTTGAGGAGCTGAATGCCGTCTGTGAAGAGAGGGGAAAGGCCGTTTTTTGTGGCGATTTCTGATAGGGGTAGTTTAGAGCAGACGCCTTCGACGATGAGGATTTCGGCGGTGGGGTTTGCGGTGCGTAGCCCGGTAAGGACTTTGCTAAGAACGCCCATGCTGACGGTGACGGGTGGGCCGACGGGATAGCCTAGGTTGGGTTTGATGAGGATACGTTTGGCAGTTTTGGCGGCGGCGGGTGGTGTATAAATAAATTTTGCTGTAGCGGCAGTCTGGACGGAAGCAGGGTTGGCGGTCGCAAGTTGAGATGAGGTAGCAAGTTGAGATGAAGCAGCAAGTTGGGATGAAGCAGCAAGTTGAGATGAGACAGTGGCCTTCAAAGTAGTTACGCCTGGATATGAGGAAGCGTTTGAGCGGTGGACGGATGCGCTGGAGGTGGCGAATTCGATGAAGTCGTCGCTCAAAAGCTGGTTTAAGGATATTCGTATTTTAGAAGACGCTCAGGCTGGATGGACACCTGTGTGGGTGTTTGGTCGGGGGCGATCGCATCCTGAATACCTGGGCCCTGGCACGTACGATCGGCTGGCCCGCCTGTTTATTGAAGAGGCGCAGCAAGCAGCGAAATCGGAGCAGATGTGGCGCATTCGAGATAAGGAATTCGTGTGGGGTGAGCGCACATACTTGATGGGGGTGCTGAATGTCACGCCTGATAGCTTTAGCGATGGCGGTGAGTTTAATACGGTGGCGTCGGCGTTGGCTCAGGCGAAGACGCTGGTTGATGCTGGGATGGATATTCTCGATATTGGGGGGCAGTCTAGTCGACCTGGCTCAAAGCCGACGACCCGAGCGGAGGAGAAAAACCGCGTTATTCCGGTGATTGAATCAATTCGCATGGCCAGTGATGATGCGCTGAAAAACATACCGATTTCGGTGGATACGACTCGGGCTGCGGTGGCGAAGGCGGCGCTAGAAGCTGGGGCTGATATTATCAACGATATTTCTGGTGGGACGTATGAGCCGGAGATTTTTGAGGTGACGGCGTCGTTTGGTGCGCCGATTATGCTGATGCATTTACGCGGCACGCCGGAGACGATGCAGCAGATGACGGACTACGACGATTTGATGGGGGAAATCGTTCGCTTTTTGGCAGCGCAGGCGGATCAGGCGGTGGCGGCGGGCATTGACCCCAAGAAGATCGTGGTGGATCCGGGGATTGGCTTTGCGAAGACGGTGGCGCAAAATATTACGATTTTGCGGGAGCTGGAGGCGCTGAAGGTGCTGGGCTGTCCGATTTTGGTGGGGACGTCGCGCAAGAGCTTTATTGGGAAGATTTTGAATCGGCCGGAGGCGAAGGATCGCGTTTGGGGGACGGCGGCGACCTGTGGGTGTGCGATCGCCCATGGCGCAGATATTCTTCGGGTGCACGATGGGCCGCAGATGCGGGATGTGTGCCGAATGGCAGATGAGCTTTGGCGTTGAGGGGGCTTTCTCTCTAGCCGTTCTTTCTGGCCTTTCTCTCTGAAGAGCGTTTGAGATGCTCACGCACTGATTTACACTGAAAGACGACTTGTGAGCAATGTGCGGATATCCGCGCATTGTGTGACAGAAGTATGTGACAGATGTAATTAGAATGACGCTGAGGTTTCCTAACTCATGAGACGATACAAAGCAATTGTTGGTGTATTGATTGCTGCGATCGCTAGCTTTTTGGTGAGCTGCGGTGGTAGTACTGAAGCCGTTGCACCTACCTACACGCCTGAAAAAATTTCTCAGCTCACCAGCTATGTGACGCGGCTGGAATCGAAGCGTGATCGCTTTCCTGAGCTGCTGAATTATATCGAAAAAGATAACTGGGTCAATGTTGACAACTTTACCCACGGTCCGCTGGGTCAGCTGCGTGCTGAACTCCTGCGTCTTTCCAATCAGCTTTTGCCGAATGACCAGCCCAAGGCCAAGGCGCTTTCTGAAGAGATTTTAGGCCATTTGCAAAATCTCGACGAGGCGTCTCAAGATCGCAATTATGGCAAGGCTCTGTCGCAGTACCGTGAGTTTGTTGGTGACTTTGAAGCGCTGTTGGACATTGTGCCCGAAGGCGCCCGTAAGCAGGCGATAGAAGAGGCTGAAAGTGAGCCTGTGTCTAGCGTTGATGAGACGACGACCACTATGCCTGCTGAGTAGGAGGATATAGTACGCACGCCTGTTCTCTTGGAGGCTGACGCTGAATCCTAAAGGCGATTTCTTGGCTTTTCCAAAAAATAATGGTTGTTGAGAACAGAGAATGTTTGATCATTCTCTGTTCTTTTGTTTTTTCTGTTGTCTGTTCTTTTATTTGTGACGAGTGATGCGACCTAATGTTGTCGTTGTGGGCTGTGGTGTGGTGGGGGCGATGATTGCCTATGAGTTAACCCGACAGCTTGATGTGGAGGTGACGGTACTTGAGCGGCATGACCCCGCGCAAGGCTCTACTGGCGCGGCGCTAGGCGTGCTGATGGGGATTATTAGCCATAAGGTGAAGGGGCGCACTTGGCGATTGCGAGAGGCCAGCGTTCGGCGATATAAAACGCTGATTGCAGAGCTGGCTGATCAGGGTGAGGTTGTTCCTTTTAATGCGCACGGCATTGTGAGTCTTTGCTTTGATGAGGGGAAGATTCCCCGCTGGCAGACACTGCGAGAGAAGCGGGCGGCGCAGGGGTGGCCTCTGGAGATTTGGTCATCGGCGGAACTGAAGGAACGCTGTCCGCAGGTTGCTTTGGAGAGTGTGGTGGTGGGTGCGGATGGTCAGGATGCGGTGCGGGCGGTAAAGGCGGCAGTATATTCGCCAGCGGATGGGCAGGTACACCCGGCTGATTTGGTGCGATCTCTGATTGCGATGGCGACGAATCAAGGGGTGTGCTTTCGTTCCAATGTAGAGGTGGCTGGGCTGGCAATGGAGGGGGGGCGCTGTGTGGGGGTGCGCACTAGCGACGGTGATGTTCCCGCAGATTGGGTGGTGGTGTCTGCTGGATTGGGTTCGGCTGTGTTGACGCAGGCCGGTAATGATCCACTTGCGTTGATGCCTGTGTTGGGGCAGGCGATGGAAATTCAGCTGCCAAATGTGCTGGGAGATGTGGCGTTTCAGCCTGTGATCAATGGGGATGATATTCAGTTTGTGCCGCTGGGCGATGGGCGCTATTGGCTGGGGGCGACGGTGGAGTTTCCGGAAGGGGAGGGACCTTTCCCGGAGCAGTTAGAAGCTGATGCGCAGGGGATTGAAAATTTGCAGCGGGGGGCGGCTCGGTTTTGTGAGGCGATCGCGCAGGCTAAGGTGCTGCGCAGCTGGAGTGGCTTGCGTCCTCGTCCCGTGGGTCAGCCGGCTCCGGTGATTAAGCCTTTGGCAGGAGCCGAAAACGTCACGCTGGCGACTGGCCACTACCGAAATGGCGTTTTACTTGCGCCTGCGACAGCTCAGCAAGTGTGTGAATTGTTGAAGACTGCCTTGTAGGGCGCGGATATTGGGCTTATTGGGGAATCAGATTTCTCTGAATGTCTGTTTGCGAGACAATTTTGCCGTTCTTAATTGTCATGCGGCCGACGGGGGCTTCGCTGACGGCGCCTGAGGCGGAGCGGGCGTTGAGGATGACGAAGTCGGCTGGGTTGCCGGGTTCGATGGCGTGGTGGTGAATGCCGATGGCGTTGGCGGCGCGGGTGGTGGCCATTTCTATGCACTCGGCGTGGCGCTCGGGGGTGCCGAGCTGAAGGGTTTGGGCGAGGAGGGTGCATATTTTGAGCGGGTCGCCGTCGCCGAAGGGGGTGAAGAGGTTTTGGATGTTGTTGGTTGCGATCGCGCTGTTGACGCCTAGGTCACTGAGGGTGTGTACAGGGGCCACGCCGCGACGGACGTTGTGGGTGTCTTTGCGAGCCATCATGTAGAGGTCGGTGGCGGGCAGGGCGAGGACAGAGATGCCAGCCTCGCGCAGGAGGGTTGCGGTGCTTTTGAGTTCTTTGGGGGTAAGGCCCGCGAGCCGGGTCATGTGGCCAAGGCAGACGCGGTCTTGCCAGCCGCGTTTGATGGTTTCGCCGACGACGACGGGGAGCAGCATGGGGGCGTCGTTGTCCAAAAAGTCGAGGTGGAAGTCGACGTCGCAGTCGAAGTGTTCGGCGAGGTCGAAGACGATGCGAATGTTTTGCTCGGGGTCTGGATCGGTGTAGGGGGCTGAGCCGATGAGGTCGCCGCCCATGGCTAGGGCTTGGCGCAGGAGTTGCTCGGTGCCTGGCTGATTGGTGATGCCTTCTTGGGCGAATACGGTGAGCTGAAGGGTGATGCCCCAGGCGTATTCTTTTTTGAGCGGGAGGAGGGCGAGGAGGGAGTTGAGCTGGAGGACCGGATCGACTTCGAGGTGGGTGCGCATGGCGGTGGTGCCAAAGGTGATTTCGTTCTCGATTACCCGGCGTGCGCGGTTTTGAATGTCTTCGATGGTGAAGCCACTTTTGAGGGTGGCGGTGTCGGTAAGGGCTTCTTTGAAGCTGCCGCTGCGGGCGGGTTGCTGGTCTATGAGTAGGGCTTTGTCGAGGTGGATGTGGGGGTCGACAAAGCTAGGAATGACGAGGTTGCCTTGGATGTTGATGGATTGCTCGGCAAAGGTTTCGATGCTGGGTGAAATTTCGGTGATCAGACCTTTTTGGACGCCGATTGTTTGAGGGGTATCGTATCCAATGAGGGCCGCGTTTTCAATTTTGAGGGTCAACGTCATTTGGCTTTTCTTATCCTTGGCGTTTCGAGGATTGAGAACGCGTAGATTGCAACAACAGCGGAGTGTTTACCAATTAGGTAGACAGCTCGTTTGATGTGAGTGTGCCCGAGGTTAGCCGCGTCCTTTTCGTTTGCGAATTTGTACTCACCCTGCTGTACCTAGCCTAACAGTAATTATCCTGTTGATTTCAGGTGGCTTTTACTATGTCCAAACGTGGCGCGGACGCCTCCGGACTAAATATTGAATTCACGTTTCCGGTGTGGCCTGGCATTAGCGCTGGTTTTTTGCTGGTTTCACCGATGTACGAAATACAACATCTTCTCTTGTAAGAGGTCTGGTTTGGGCAATGCGATTAGCTAAAACGGTATTCCCATAGTGACGGTGAAGCAAAATGATTGAAAGCTTCTCAGCTTCCGAGTTTGATACCGCTGGTGAAATGCAAACTTCGTGACATTGTCTGCGCCTTGGAATTACTGAAAGGCCCCTCGGCCCCAATTCTGAGGGAGGTCTCAGAACCAGAATATCCTGATATCTAGTTCAGAAAGTTGATGTACGTCTTGCTTCAAAGTCCCCCAAGTTTGCGGATTTAGGGAGCCTGTCGATGACTCTTTAGCGTATCTTGAATCCGCTCTAACACCGATGGTAAATCTTGCATAACTTCTTCATTGGAGAAACGAAGCACCTGGTAGCCAAATTCTCTCAGGTGTGCGGTTCGAGTTGCATCGTATTCTTGTTGATTTTGGTGTGTAGGTCGCTTTTGTTGCAAAATTTTTGCTAAAATCCTTATTCTTACGCAGGTATAAATGTGTTAAATCAGACATGATAAGACTGTTCCGATCAAAAAATAACACCTTCTCTTAACGTACCTCAGGAGCTTCTATCCTATCCTCAGGAGCTTCTGTCCTATTCCTCAAGAACGACACAGATCGCGTCCTCTAGAAAAAGCAAGCGTGCGCTATGACGGGATTAAATCGTTTGACCCTAGGCTCGATGCGGGCGGTGGCTATACCGCTACGGGCTATCTCAAGTTGATCAATCAGCTCCGGGCTGATATCAGCGAATACAATACAACGGCGTCTACTTTGGATGCCCTCAAGAACAGAATTGATGATGCGGAGAAAAAACTCTCTGAATATTCTGAAAAAATGCTGATTGGCGTGGCCTATCACTACGGTAAAGACAGTAACGAATACGAGATGGCAGGCGGAGTGCGTAAGCGCGATCGCAAGCGCCCCATGCGTAAAGCGCCAGCGGCCGTCTAACCGGACATTCATAACTGTGCCATTCAGTTGTCATTAAGAATTTGATCGATGTCCTCTATAGTGAGCGTTCAATTATGGACGCTCTTTTTTGTTTTTATCACGGACTAAAACAACAATTTTTTCTGCCTTACCTGATGAACTTTGGTTGGCTTGATTGATACCGATGAAGATGATTGTTTGTCTGAAAAAGGTTGCTCAGGCGCTGATGTAATACGGTGTATATTCTCCTCTTGTATCGTCTATGAGCCGAAAACACCTCAAAATATTGGGTCTCTGCTCGCTGGCGGTATTGTTCGCATTTGGGTTGCTTGGCTATTCGGCCTTTACGAGTGGCGGGCTGCCGGGCATTTATCCGTTAGCCGCTCTGTACAGCAGGCTGTTTAGTCCTTTGGTCTCGCTGATGATGCTATTGAGCTTTCAGTGGTGGGTGCTGCTGCCAGCGATTGGGTTTTCAATCGGTCTTTTGGCACTGTATACTCGCCGCCGTCAGCTGCGGACGGCCTTTTTTGCGCTGCTGGTGTGGCCGGTTCTGATTGTTCTTTTGCTGCCGGCGATGGTGGGGCTTTCTTCGGGGCAGCGGCTTGCGGTGGAGCCCTGGGGGCGGGTGTACCGTACGGCCTACAGTAGCCTGTGGATAGATGATAATTATGGAGATGTGTTGTTGTTTGGGTGCGATCGCACAGGCAACTTCTGCAAGCGACTCTACAAGCATTATTCTGTGGCAGGCGCAGAAAGCACTATTCTCATCACCTACGATGCAGAGAAGGATCAGCTGAAGCTCGGTGGTGATGGGCAGTTTCCTTATGTGCGATCGCAAACAGAAGTCATTTGCAACGCCAGTGCAAACTACTCAAAATTTGTGTCACCCCCGCCCGATTCTAATGCATCCCCCACAAAGCCAGCTGACCCCTGCTCCACAGCGCCTTGATGGGCAGCCGATAGAGTCGATGGCTATCCGCGTAGATAAACGTTGTGATTTATTGCTGGGTGTACCCCCGAGAAAGCACTGAAGCATACAGTTAATAGCGTAGAGATTCGCGAGGGTCTGTAGCCGTTATGAAATGCTGTGCCATTCGGTTAAGCCGTGCTTCGTTTCGAGATGCTCCGGGTGCTGCGGTGAAGGTGCTGGGATTAGCACTGGTGAGCAGCTTTATGCTGAGTGGTCCTGGCTTGGCTGCACCGATGCTGATAGCTGGTGAATTTGCCAGCAATGAATTGACAAGCGATGAACTGGCGAGTCGTGGGGATGAGCTAACGCCGGTAGAGGCGGTGGTGCAGCATTTGGAAGGGGTGATGAGTACGGCCTCGCAGGCAGAAGCGGACTCAAATTTTGTTGCTGTGCAGATGACGACCTGCCGGGTGGAGATGAACAATCCCGAGCCGAATTCTGTTTTTCTTTATCAGGAGCAGGCGCTGGTAGAAGATTTGGGCTCACCCTATCGGCAGCGTTTTTTGCAGATTACAGATGGAGCGCGCGATCGCGTTGATTCTATTACCTTTAAGCCTGATGAGACGGATCGCTGGGTAGGCTTTTGCGCGCAGCCGGACCGTCGTATTTTAGCGGCTGATCTGGGTGAACAGGTGTGTTCGGTGGCGCTGCGGACTGCGGTGATTGGTGGCTTCGTGGGAAGTACGCCCACTGACGGATGCACCTCTAATGTGCGCGGTGCGGTGCGCATTACAAATGTTGTTGTTTTGCATTCCCAGGGAATGGATACCTGGGATCGGGGATTGGACGCGGCCGGTAATCAGGTGTGGGGTGCGGAGGAAATCCCTTATCGGTATCGTCGATAGGGGCGAAAGCTTGAATGGAAAAGTGCCGGTAGACAAGCGCAGACATGGTGTTTGGCGTGAGCTGGGGGCTGCTTTTGGGTAGCCTGCTTAGTAAATGTTGTATTTGGCTGCTCTCTTCTCACAGCTTTTGCCATGACCTCATACAGAACGGATAAGACGAGTCGAGTGATTTTGAGTGCTATTGTTGCCTACACGCTGGGATACGGTGTTGCTCGTACAACGACGCTACGGTTAGTTGGGCCCTATGAAACGGGAACCGATCAGTCTTATATTACGAAGACAGGGGAAGCGCCGGGAGCAGGCTGGGAATACAAAGTCTTTTTGCCTGCTGTGAAAATAGAGGAAGCTGTAAGGTCTGTTCCTACCTACCTTAAGGGTAGCTTTTTCTAAAAAGAGCGCAGCCAACGTATAGCAAGCGTACGGATGCATCCGCACGCTTGCGCGCCACTTAGCCCTCAAAAATTAACGGTTTTAGCGTTCACTGATGTAGTGAGCTAAGTGGCCAACGCTATAGAAAAGTAACGAGTGCGTATAAGTTGTAACGCCTTTGGGATCGCGGGAACTGATACAGTGGCCTCCAAGCAGTGTCTTTGAATGTGTAGACACGATTCGTGATTGAGGAGTCCTTGATATGTCCCCCCGTAATGTGATCCGACTTTCTCGGCGTCAGGTGATGCGTGGTTTGCTGGCGGCAACGGCGTTTGGTGCGGCCACTAAGCTCAGCGGCTGTTCGCCGACGGCTTCCTCCGATGCAGATGGAGGTTCGGCGAGTGCGGATGGTGAGGTTGTTGTTGGATTTATCTTCGTGGGGCCAAAGGATGACTTTGGCTACAACCAGGCCCATGCTGAAGGTGCCCAGGCGATGGCGGCGGTGCCGGGGATAAAAATTGTAGAAGAGGCCAGCGTTCCGGAAACGTCAGCGGTGCTGGAGTCCATGCGCAGCATGATCGAGATTGACGGGGCGAGCGTAATCTTCCCAACGTCGTTTGGCTATTTTGACCCGTACATGCTGGAGATGGCAGCGGAGTTTCCAGAGGTACAGTTCTTCCATGCGGGCGGGCTGTATGAGGAAGGTGTACACCCAGATAATGTGGGTAGCTACTTTGGCTATATTGACGAGGCGCAGTATATTGCTGGCATTATCGCCGGGCATACTTCCGAGACTGGCAAGCTAGGGTTTGTGGCGGCGAAGCCAATTCCTCAGGTGCTGCGAAATATCAACAGCTTTACGCTGGGTGCTAAAACGGTGAATCCGGATATTACGACGCAGGTTGTCTTTACAGGGGACTGGGCGGAGCCGGTGAAGGAGGCCGAGGCGACGAACAGTATGGCCGACCAAGGGATTGATGTGGTGACGTGCCATGTGGATAGCCCTAAGGTGGTGATCGAAACGGCTGAGAAGCGCGGAATTTATTCATCGGGCTACCATGCGAACCAGGGTCCGCTGGCACCAGAAGGATATTTGACCGGGGCAGAGTGGGATTGGGAGAGTATTTACACGTTCCTGGGTGAGCAGTTTGTGGCCGGGAAGTCGCTGATGGCCGGGGATATTGAGCATGTGTTGCGCGGCGGGCTAGCGGACAATTTCTGTAAGGTATCGCCTTATGGTCCGGCGGTGAGTGAAGCGGCGCAGGCCGATGCTGATGCGGCTAAGCAGGGATTTTTGGACGGTGATCTGGTGATCTACAACGGTGCGCTGAAGGATAACAAGGGCACTGAGATTTTGGCTGAGGGTGACAAGTACGAGCAGCAGAATATAGAGCTGGAGAAGATGGACTGGCTAATAGAGGGTGTTGAGGGCAGTATTGGGAGCTGATGACGGACTCTTTGTTGCAGGCCGGTTCTGTTAAAGGGGCTGCTTGGCGGCGACCGCTGGAGGCAATTTTTTTACCGATGGCGGCGCTGTTGGTGGCGCTGGTGATTTTTGGTGGCTTTTGCGCCTTAGCCGGGGCGAATCCTTTTGGAGTGTATGGCTCTATTTATAAGGCCGCGTTTGGTAGCTGGAGTGCCTGGCAGAATACGTTGATTCGAGCAGCTCCGTTGATGCTGACGGCGCTCTGTACGGCGCTGCCCGCTCGGCTGGGTTTGGTGATTATTGGCAATGAGGGTGCCTTGGTGATGGGTGGCCTGGGTGCGGTGGTAGTCGGGCTGGGATTAGGGGAGAGTGTTTCTCCTTTGGTGGTGCAGCTGGCGATGGCGATCGCAGGGATGGTGTCGGGCGGTCTGTGGATTATGCTGGCGGGTGCGTTGCGGCACTATCGCGGCGTGAATGAGACGATTAGCTCTTTGCTGCTGAACTATATTGCGATCGCATTTCTCAACCACTGTGTGGAAGGCCCGTTGCGCGATATCACCTTTACCACCAAGCCTTCCTCCGCAGAGCTGAACCCAGCAGTGTGGCTGGGGACGCTGCCGGGGAGTCGAATTCACTATGGGTTGATTTACGGCATTGCGGTTTGTGTGCTGGCTTATTTTTTGATTCAGCGGACGACGTTTGGTTTTGCAGCGCGTACGACCGGGGGGAATATTCGGGCGGCGAAGATTGCGGGACTGCCTGTGGGCAAGCTGACGCTGGCGATTTGCTTTTTAGGTGGCTCGGCGGCGGGCCTGGCTGGCATGGTGGAAGTGGCGGCGGTGCAAAAGCGGGTGAATGAATCGCTAGTGTCAAACTATGGTTATGCAGGCATTTTGGTGGCGTTTGTGTCGCGGCACAATCCGCTGGCAACGGTGTTGGTGGCGATGCTGTTAGGCGGGATTTTGGCCAGTGGGGGGATTTTGCAGCGATCTCATAATTTGCCGGATGCAACAGTGTTGGTGTTTCAGGGGATTGTCTTCTTGTGCGTGTTGTTTAGCGATTCGCTGTATGGGAAGTTGCCCTGGTTTCAGGAGAAGATGATCGATGAATAGAGATCCGTATTTTTTTTGCGTGGGAATAACGAGGGTTGAGCGGAGCCGAAGTCTGGCTGGGTTTTGGCTATCTGCTACGCAGAGGCTACGCCAACGACTCCGCTCAGCCAGCGAAATGTGCTGTGTTTCCCTACAGTGAGTTTCCTAACCCAAATGCAACAAATCCCAATTCCTATCAGAAAGGTGATTAACGAATGGCAACAGAATCTCTTGGACTTTGGGGAATTCCGCTTGGTATTTTGGCAGGCACTTTACGGGGCAGCGCGCCTTTTCTCTTTGTGAGTTTGGGTGAGTGCATTACTGAAAAGAGCGGCAAGATTAATCTGGGCCTAGAAGGTACGCTGCTGATGGGGGCAATGTCTGCCTATGGCGTGTCGTATCTGACTGCGCCGAGCGTGGGAGACTTTTGGGCACCGTGGCTGGGGGTGTTTGTTGCGGGGGTTGCAGGGATGCTGCTCGGTGTTGTGCACGGTTGGCTTTCGCAGCAGCCTCGGGTGAATGATGTGGCGACGGGCATTGCGATGATCATTTTTGGCAGTGGGCTGGCGTTCTTTTTGGGGAAGCCGTTTATTCAGCCGCAGGCTCCGCAGCTGCTGACGTTTGACCTGGGTAGCTGGAGCGATTTGCCGCAGGTGCAGGCGGCGCTGAAGGTGAGTCCGCTGTTTTTGTTGGGAATTGCGATCGCGCCTCTGCTTAGCTGGTTCTTTCGTTCTACGCGTTGGGGATTGTACGTGCGAGCGGTGGGAGACAGTCCCCAGGCAGCCCTGGCAATGGGGATTTCTCCGTTTAAGGTGAGAATGCTGAGTATTATGGCCGGAAGCTTTCTGGCGGGGATTGGAGGGGCTTGCCTCTCGCTGTACTATCCAGGGGTGTGGACTGAGCGAATTTCAAGCGGGCAAGGGTTGATGGCGGTGGCGCTGGTGATTTTTGCGCGATGGAATCCGATTCAGTGCCTGTGGGCTTCGATGCTGTTTGGTGGGGCGCAGGCGATTGGCCCGGCTTTTCAGTCTGTGGGTGTAGAGAGTTACTACTATCTGTTTAATGCGGCCCCTTATGTGCTGACGCTGCTGATTATGATTGTGACGTGCTCGCCACAGCGAACGCTGATGGGGTCGCCCGGTGCCCTTGGAAAGGAGAATTAAGTGGTGAGTACAGAAGCGAGTACAGAGGCCGGTAAAAAGACACTCAAATTAGCGGTGAATGGGACACTGATGCGGGGATTGGCGCTGTGTCCGAATCTGTTGAATGTAGGGGCGCAGTTTGAGCGGGAGGCGCGAACGGAAGCGACCTATCGGCTTTGGACGATAGATGATAATTATCCGGCGATGGTAAAGGTCAAAGTCGGTGGGACGGCGGTGGCTGTGGAGGTATGGCAGGTGCCGCTGGCAGGGTTAGGGATTGTGCTTTCTCAGGAGCCGCCAGGATTAGCGATTGGGAAAGTAACGCTGGAAGATGGCGAAGAGGTCCTGGGTGTGATTGGGGAGCCGCTGACGGTGGAAGGAAAAAAAGAGATTACAGCATTTGGTGGATGGCGAGCTTATCAGGAGAGTTTGCAATGAGGACATTGAAATAAGTACACCACGCTACAAATTACAATACTGTGTGAGCAGTTGTAGGTCTTTAGGATGAGTCAGCCCCATGGACGCCTCCACCCCGATAAACCAGCCCCAACCGTTTGAATCAGAGTCTGAACGAGTTAAAAGCCTTACCGATACCGTAGAAGATTTATCTGAACAGCTTGCCTATGAGCAAGAACGACAGCAGGCACTCAGGCCCTATTTGATTACTCGTGTCAAACGAGGCGTTGTGGGCAACAGTCGGTATGCCAAGCGCCTGCGGCAAAATATTAGAGAGGTGACCCGCAGCCAGCCGCAAACACAAAAACAAACAAACGGACAGATCGAGACAGCCTTGGCGCGTCGCCAGTCTGTGCTTATTTTTGGCGAGCCCGGCCTTCGTAAAGACAACATCGCTGCGCTTATTCACTTTGGTTCTACCAACAAGCGCGAACTGATGATTCAGGTAAACTGCGAGAATCTGAGAGCTCAAGATCTCTTTGGTCGCGGAAAAGGCCATCCTGGACTCCTCGAATGGCTTGGCCATGGAACACTGTTGCTCAACAATCTGCAAGATTTGGACGATGCGCTCAAACCCAACATTTTTGAGCTGATTAAAACCGGTCAATACCAGCCTGTAAGTAGAGAGGGGGACGGCCCGCTGCCACCTCAGCAAAGCCCGGCTTGGATTTTAAGCATTGCCGAAAAAGCACTGCCCGAACTCTCAAAGTGCAATGCGACGCAAATTAAAGTACCGCCCCTGAGAGTCCGCAAAGCCGACATCGAAGCCCAAGTTAATTACTTTGCCCAGCTCCTGTGCCGCCAACGGGGCCTATGCAAACGTCAGCTCGATGCGGCCGCGCTGCGCCGCCTGCAAAGCTACGACTTTCCCGGTAACCTCACCGAACTTGAAAACATGGTTGAGCGCGCCATCAGCCAATCTGAAAATCGCGCTGTCTTGACCGAAGAACTTTTCTGGGCCGAAGAAAGTCCCAAACGTCGGTTCCGATTCGACTTGCTGCAGGGCTATCCAAAGCTACGCGCGTTTTTGCTTAGCCCTTGGTGGCCAGATCGCATTAACTACGGCTTCACGCTGTGGTTTTATCCGATTGTGGTGGCCGTACTCTTGTGGGGACCACAATCGCGAGATCAAAATTTTGCACTCAATTTTTTCTGGGCCTGGTGGTGGCCGCTGATTCTTCTGGGCTTTCCTTTTGTTGGTCGGCTATGGTGCGCAGTCTGCCCTTTTATGATTTATGGCGAGGTCGCACAAAAGCTATCGCTCAAGCTCTGGCCACGTCAGCTTCAAGGCTGGCCTCGGGCCTGGGCAGAGCGCTGGGGCGGCTGGATTCTCTACGGTGGCTTCGCGCTGATTCTCCTATGGGAGGAGCTGTGGGACCTAGAAGACACCGCATATCTCTCAGCTTGGCTTCTACTCATTATCACTGCTGGTGCTGTCATTTGTTCTGTGCTCTTTGAACGCCGTTTCTGGTGTCGCTACCTGTGCCCGATTGGGGGGATGAATGGCCTCTTTGCCAAGCTTTCTATGGTGGAACTGAGAGCCCAGCAAGGCATTTGCTCAGCTACCTGTAACACTTACCACTGCTACAAAGGAGGCCCCGCCGAAGACGAAGGTCAGGCTACTGACGGTTGCCCGGTATATTCGCATCCGGCGCAGCTCACCGACAATCGCAATTGCGTTCTGTGCATGACCTGCCTCAAAGCTTGCCCCCACAGGTCGATTGCGCTAAACCTGCGGCCACCGGGCATTGCACTCTGGACAGGACACGATGCTAGCTACTACGAAATCGCACTGTTGCTTCTGTTGCTGGGTGCGGTGTTTCTACATCGTTTGCCGCAGCTAATGACGATGGTCTTTGGCAACAGTCAGCTGTTAGAAAGCTTTGGGGGACATGCGATCACTGCAGTGCTCGTTCTGTTTTTACCTGGCATTATTGCGATCGCGCTCGACCAGCTCCGCGCTCAGCTTCAGGGCACTGGCCCCACCCGGCGTTTTCTCACACTTGCCTACGGCTACCTACCCCTGCTGCTCTTTGCTAGCCTGTCGCACTATCTCCTCCTGGGCCTGTCCGAAGCCGGACAAATCATTCCTGTCGCTTTTGCGACAGCCGGACGTGCCATAAATACTTCAGGCATAGCGTCATCATCTTTCAGCATGGTTGCCCATCCTGCTGTCATTGCTTTTCTTCAGGGGGCGGCACTCATCACTGGAACCCTTCTAAGTATTCTTTTAACGCAGAAAATTGGTCGCCAATCCTGGATAAAGCTACTGCCGCAGCACTGCCTCATCATTAGTCTCACGGCTGTCCTGTGGCAGCTAATTGTTTGATCAAACCCTAAATCTCAGCGTTCTCCTTGACTAGGACTGAGCAGTCTTCTTTAATAAAGATTAACCCCTTACATAATGTATGCTGCGCGAATATGATGATGTATCAGATATTTCCGATACATCATCATCAAAAAATGCGGTAGAACCCACATATACCTGTGTGATATTCTCATCACTAGGGTGCTTGAATTTTTCACTTACGGATTAGTTAGTTTGTAAGCATTAAAAATACTTGAAAAGAAAAATATTTGAAAGCGCTAATAAGTGAGCAGTGTACTCAACTTTATCTCTACTCACGTTCCTAATCATTACTTTTACGAACAGCATCAGCGTTCTAGCATTCTATCGTTCTATATATATTTTCAGCCAGCCTACATTCATCGCCAGCCTGATGAATAATCAGACTTTAAGGTATGTAGGTTAAAGCGTAAAATAAAGGAACAAAGTAAGAAAACAGAGTAAAAGCCCCATAGAGTGTAAAAGCCATAGAGTCGTCATCCAGCTCGACTTATTCTTGTCATAGCTATAGACACCTTCTCTCAAGCAGGTTTCCTCCCTGCTGTTAAGACTAGACCCTCCTAAAGACACAAAACAACAAATGCTGTAAGCAGATTGTCATGTCTTGCAAGGTATATTCACATCAAAAAACTATGAGCACAAATGCACGAGCGCGTTACACGCTGGGCTCAGTCGTTATAGAGGACTTTAGTCCAGCTCTGTTTCCAAAGATTCAAGACCCCGAGATTGTTGCTGAGTTAACTGAAAGTGCCCAATCGTGGACAGCTGGGAATGAGCCTCTAACACAACTTATTTATAAGTATATTCGCCAATATTCCGCGCAAATTATCCAAACAGAAGGTGCGAACAATATTGTTAACGAAATTGTTTGTCAAAAAATAATTAAAAACTGGAGAAACAATGCAGCCGCAGCCTTACTCTGCCCCATCGAGCAAACACTAAACCAGTTTGAACGTCAAGACACATTACTCGTACTCTATCTGCAAATTCTATGGCGAGGCGGCATCGCTGCTAACAACAAACGTCACCTAAGTGCCGAGCAAAACACTCTCCTTCGTTCAAACCTCGTTACCCTCACTGAAGGTCAGCTCCAGCTTAGTAATCGGATCTACGCCATCGTTTTTGGCATGGACTGGATTGAGCAGCAACTCCCAGGATTAACCACCCGAACAGTCCATATTCCTACAAATATATCTGCAGAGATCTCCACAGCTACTCCCGCAGAGATACCTCGCCAAGCAGGCATGCACCCTGGAGCGGTTCTCACCTTGTCAAAGCTTGTCTCATCAAAACTGAACAAGCGCCTGTCGGCAACTGTGCTTATCAGTAGTGGAGCGGTTTCCCTTGGGTTTGTGGCAGTAGCTTCCTTCAAAGCCTATGACAGCGTTGGCTTCGCTGCACAGCCCCAAAAAACTAAATCACCCATTGCCCACTCAGTTAGTTATCAGCCCCGTCCTAAGGCCAGCGTATCACAGAGCAAAAGTCCGAAGGACCTCTTCGACCAGGGACTTATCCACGCGACAAATGGTCGCTGGCTACCGATGATCAAGCAGTATTGCAGCATTCCCCAAACCTCTACCTACTTCGCCCCTGCCAAGCGCCAGGTTGAGCACTGGATCAAGCTTTATCCACAGGATATTCAACGGGCCAACATTACCCTACTCACCACTCAAAAAACGCCCTGCGAGCTAATTGAAAACGCACTTCAGTCTGTTAAATAGGCTACAAAGAAAGCTTGTATACACTGAAGAAGTACTACCTGATTTCTGAATAATTCTATTTTTCCGTTGCATTGCTCTATCTCAGATGGATGCGGGTGGTATATTTAGCGCAGCCAGCCTAAAATGCGAGATAATACTGGCAAGCTTTCAGCATCGTTTGCATTCCTTTTGCATGTCTCAGCGTACTTAAAATCGCAGCTCAAAGCACAAAATAAGGTGGTCTGCCCAAGAATTAGCTCATAAATCCATGCTTCAGCAGCGTCTTACAAAATGCCATCACAACACCGTTTAGTGCACCTCTCTCCAATATTTTCAGATTTTCAAGAAGAGCTGCTTGCAACACTAAAAAGCAGTGATGAGGCAGTGCCATCCACGCTGCGTCTTCGCAGGAAATGGGCAAACAGTGTTTTACCCAGAATCGTTGAACGTATCAAAACATGGGTCGGTTCCACCGCAGAACTCGCGCAGATTGTTTGCCAAGCAGTTGTTGAAAGCGCGTCAGGTATTGATGAGACTCACCCGGAGAGAAGCGTTGATCGCATCGTCAAAGACCGTATTCTAAACGACTGGCAGGGCGGCCCAGCAGCTAAGCACCTCAGTGAAGTCGTTGGCAGTCTGCTCCAGAAAGAGAACAAAGACTTGCAGCTGCTGAGATATCTTAAAGTTTTGCAGCGAGAGAGCATTCCTCTTCCCCACAGCGCAGAGCAACAACGAGAATATCAAGCCCTCCTAGAAATTGGCCTGATTGTCGCAGAAAAAAACATGCTAAAAGTATCTAACGCGATATATGCCAACGTTTTCGATACTGACTGGATTGAGAAACAACTCCCTGGGATCACCCGTCCAGTGTCCATTAAAAAATCTTCTGACGATATCAATCATGACAGTCAGCAACCTTCAGCAGCCTCAGGACTTTACTCCAAGCTGGCTGTTTTTGCGTGTTGTATTGCAGTCTTAGGGGCCGTTGTTTCCGCTTACCGCCGCGAATCTATTAACGAGGCTTCGGCCAAATCTGCAAGTCGTCAAACGATGAGCTCCCTACAGGAGACGGCTGATACGCCTGCTCTCGAAGCCAATGCTCCGCAGGCTAACGCCGACGACAGAGGAATTGTTACTCCTCGTTCCACCAGCCCCTCGGCCGTACCTTATGAATCAACAATAGATGTAAAATCAACAGACCGACAGCTTTTTGATCAAGGCGTAGAACATGCTACTAACAACCGTTGGCTCCCAATGGTGCGTGAGTTCTGTCAGCTCTCTCCGGGGTCCACGTACACCACGCTTGCGCAAAGACAGTTAGAAAACTGGGTCAAGCTCTACAAAGAAGATATTGAAATTGCCCAGAAGACTTTCACGCAAGAAGAAGGCGGCGAATGTAGCATGATATCGACAGCGCTCGCCAACAACAATTGAGCGTTAGTGGGTTTTAGAAGAAATCGCCAAAATTAGAAGAAATCGCTAACATTCAAGAACTCATGGCAGAATAGTTGGTGCACCGCCCTTTTCTTCCATCGCGAGGGGTACCCTCAGCCCCAGACGCGCGATGTGCAACACGCAGCGAAACCCCTTCGGCAGCGGAAAGGCGTAGTTGCTGTTCCCTGCAAGTTTGGCAAGTTTGGCTCGACTTATCTTTTCAGAGCGAGGAGTAAGCATGTACAACACAATGCCCACTAGCATCCAAGCGAACAGACTCAGCAGCGATACGGTTACAAAAATGCTAAACCATCCTATGCTCTGATAGAGCGTCTGCACAATTCGACTGTAGTTTTCCAACTGATATTCACCGGAAGCTGGACTAGCAAACAAGCCAACGGCCAAGGTTCCCCATCCACCACACACCAAATGCACGGGGATTGCACCTACGGGATCATCCACGCGCATAGCCAGCAAACGCTGCTCAGACCACAGCACAAGCAAAGCACTAAACGCCCCAATCAAAACAGAATTTCCCACGCTGACGTAGGCAGAAGAGGCTGTAATCCCCACTAGTCCACCCAAAATGCCGTTAATAATGGAAGATAGCCGAGCCTTCTGATCAGTCACAAATGGACTGAAAATAACAGCGCCAACACCGCCCGCTGCCGCTGAAAAGAACGTTGTGAGCAAAATATGAGGCACGTAAGATAATGTTGCCGTCGAGCCGCCATTAAAGCCGAACCAGCCTAACCACAAAATTAAGCAGCCCAGCGTGGCAAAGCTTAAACTGTAGGCCGAAAATCTTCCCGGCTCTTCTGTGGTGCGTGTGAACTGATTATTATTCACGTCGTAGCCAAACCGCCCCTGTCGCGGCTGGAGTACCACAGCACCGACAAGCGCAGCCGCTCCGCCCACCGAGTGAACCACCGCGGAGCCCGCAAAGTCTCGAAACTGAAATGGAATCGTCCCCAGCCAGCCACCGCCCCACACCCAGTAGCCAATCAGCGGATAAATAAAGGCAACTAGCAAAAAGCTAAACAGCATAAATGCCCAAAACTTCACCCGTTCAGCGATCGCACCCGACACAATTGTTGCAGAGGTCCCTGCAAACACAAGCTGAAAGAAAAAGAGCGCTGAAAAAGATCGTCCCTCCCAGCTGCTGCGCAGCAGCTCGAAGCCGGCAGGAAAAGGATTTGGCACATCCACCGTTGGAAACGGAAATTCAACTGCCAGCGCCAAAGGTCCAACCCAACTACTCTCGCTATCGCCCAGCATCAAGCGAAATCCAAAAAGCCAAAAAGCTACCGTGGCGACACAAAACACAATTAGATTTTTGGCCAGCACATTCACCGCATTGCCCGTGCGGCAAAAGCCCGTCTCTAACATGGCGAAGCCAGCATTCATAAAAAATACCAGCGCAGCAGCAACCAGCAGCCAGATTGTGCCCAGTGCGTTGAACCCATTGATGTTTTGGTCATGGGCGAGTGCAGCGTCTACCCATATCAGCCCACTGGCCAAACTCAAACCGACAGCTACAGCCCAAATGCCTGGTCCAAGCAAGCGCTTACGGGCTAAAGATGATTTAGCGAAAGATGGTTTAGAAAAAGAAGATTTAGATGGATACTGAGACATGTCCAAGCTGGGTCACATGAAGAATGTAGGCCATGCACTGCTCATGGATTAAAGTATTCAAACGACTATCGTGATTATCCGGGCAGAACTTAGAACAATTCGTGTATAAAATCATCTTGAAACAGTTGCGGCTATACGGAGATATGGTGTGATCGCACATGAAAATCCAACACGCTGCATCTCAGTCTCGCAGCCAGTGCCATCCTTAAGACAACATACTTCTGTTTTATTGCTTCTGTTTTATTGCTACGCTAGGTCCGTTTGTAAAGCACAAGCGCTTTATATTTTCAACCTTCAAGGCCCAAAAGCGCCTTTCTCCTAGGCCATCAACTATGGAAACACTCGACTCTCTAAAATCTGGCCTAGCTTCCGGACGACTCGCCGGTGCCACCAGCCTAAAACTTTGCGCCGCAGACCTCACCGAGTTCCCCACAGAAATTCTTGCTCTCGCTGACTCACTCACCTTTCTCAATCTCTCAAATAACTGCCTCAGTGAGCTTCCCTCCGAGTTTGCCCAGCTCAAAAAACTCCAGATTGCCTTTTTCAACAACAATCTCTTCGAGACCTTTCCTCGCGTACTCGCTCAATGCCCCCGGCTCTCCATGGTGAGTTTCAAAAACAATCGCATCAGCGTGATTGAACAGAATTCAGGCCCTGACAGCGCGCCGCAGGTCCTCTCCCCTACACTACGCTGGCTCATCCTCACCAACAATCGGCTCACTTCACTGCCCAGCACTATCGGCAACCTAACCAAATTGCAAAAGCTCATGCTGGCAGGCAACCAGCTAGAATCAGTGCCCAGTGAGCTCGCCCGCTGCACAAATCTAGAACTCATCCGACTATCCGCCAATCAGCTAGAATCAGTGCCCAGTGAACTATTTTCCCTCCCTCGCCTGGCCTGGCTCGCCTATGCAGGGAATCCCTGTCACCCTACCAACAGCGCAATCGATCAAACGCTACCCACCATCAGCAGCGCCAGCCTTCAGCAGCAGGACGTATTAGGAGAAGGTGCTTCAGGCATCATCTACAAGGGGCTTTGGAAGCCTGCACCTTCAGAGTTGGATGCTACGCAGCCAATCGCCAAACCTAAAGATATCGCCCTCAAAATCTTTAAAGGCGACATCACGAGTGACGGTTCACCATTGGACGAAATGCAAGCCTGCATTGCAGCCGGTGCCCATCCCAATATTGTCTCTGTCATTGGCAAATACCAGCAAGCAGACAAAAACGGCCTTATTTTTAATTTCATCCCTTCGGACTATAAAAACCTTGGGCGGCCTCCCAGTCTAGACACCTGTACCCGAGATACATATCCCGAAGATACACACTTTACAGTTGCAGAAGTACTCCAGATCGCAACGGGTATTGCCGCAGCGGCCCTGCATCTGCACAGTCGTCATATTATGCATGGAGATCTCTACGCTCACAATATCCTGATTAATGATGCTGGACACAGTATTCTAGGAGACTTTGGGGCAGCATCCTTTTATGATCCAGCAGTCGTTCACCAATCGCTTGAGAAGATAGAGGTAAGAGCCTTTGGCTGTTTGTTAGAAGACCTTCTGGAATACTGTTTAGCCCACGGTGATGGTATGGAATCTTTCTCTCCAGAAGACACTGAAGCGCTGGAAATGCTACGACAATTGCAAAATAATTGCATGCAGGAGAGCCCCGCAAATCGGCCTTTGTTTTCGCAAATTGCTAACACGCTCAATTCCTCTAAATTCAGTTAAATTCAATCTCGCTATAACGTTGGCCACTTAGCTCTCTACATCAGTGATCTCTCAAACCGTTTATTTCTGAGGGCTAGATGGCGCGCAAGCGTACGGATGCATCCGCACGCTTGCTGTAAATAAAAAGGTTTGCCCTAAGCCTCGAGCAAAGTTGGGATTCGAATCGTGAATGCTGTGCCCTCACCTACAGTGGAGTGGCAGGTTAAAGTGCCTTTATGGTGTTCTGTAACGATTTGGTGACTGATAGACATCCCTAGTCCAGTGCCTTTTCCTACAGGTTTCGTCGTAAAAAAGGGATCGAACATCTTACTCAAAGTCTCATCGGAAATGCCAGGGCCATTATCTTCAATAGTTACCAGAAGTCGGTTTTCTGCTGACAGTAGCTCTGTCGTCAATGTCAGCATGCTGGGAGATTTCTGCATTTCTTCATAGGTGCGATCGCAGTCTCTATCCTCCATCGCATCTAGCGCATTTGCCATCACATTCATAAATACCTGGTTTAGCTGCCCTGCGTAGCATTCAATCAAGGGCAGTTTATCGTAATGACGCACAATCTTGACCGCAGGACGATCGGGCTGTGCCTGAAGCCTGTGTTGTAAAATCAACAGCGTACTTTCCAGTCCCGCATGAATATCTGCATCCTTACAAGCTGCTTCATCCAGACGAGAGAACGTGCGTAGCGATTGAACAATTTCTCGAATGCGCTCGGTCCCCATCTTCATGGATTTCAACAACTTAGGAATATCCGTTTGCAAGAACGTCAGATCCACATCTTCCAGTTTTGTTTGAATCGTTTCTGGAGGCTCAGTATAGGTGAATTGGTACAGCGTAGATAAATCCACCAAGTCCTTAACGCAATCATTCAAGTACCTTAAATTGCCGTGGATAAAATTCACTGGGTTGTTGATCTCATGGGCAATCCCCGACACCATCTGTCCCAGGCCCGACATTTTTTCACTTTGAATCAGCTGTACCTGAGTTTGTTTGAGATCAGCCAAGGTAACCTGCAACTGATGCTGCGCAGCTTTTCGGTCTTGAATTTCCCGATAAAATTCACCATTTCTCGCCTCTAACGTTCGTTGGGTATAGACATAGTCCAGAACTAACCCTGCCAACGGCACCAAATAAGCAATAATTTTAAGAAAGTGAGCAATATTAAAGTGATTATCAAACAGCGCCGTTGACCCAAAGGCCATATGCACTTGGGTAATTACGTTTGGAATGGTGCTGACAATCAGAGCTGAAGAAAATAAGCTGGGATACTTGCGGTAAAAAGCGGGATACAGCCAGATACCCGCGCTCAGAAACAAAAACAGCGGCAGAACATCCCAGGGACGCGTCACAAAGCCATCTGGGAAAGTCGTTTGCGGTAGATTTTGACTATTGGCACAGATTCGAATAGTTAAATAAGCAATCAAAAC
>ERZ1740067.789-NODE-789-length-24071-cov-6.757620_pt1 | contig 24071 bp, 24 predicted proteins | sample MGYA00581736_ERZ1740067 | MGnify/ENA primary metagenome ERZ1740067 (study PRJEB43018, sample SAMN04849236) | marine metagenome | isolation source: floating plastic debris | place: Pacific Ocean | collected 2008-08-27 | study: EMG produced TPA metagenomics assembly... | reverse complement strand
AATAGACGTTCAGCTCGCGCAGGCGGCGCGCGATCAGCTGCGTCACCTGGCTGCCGAAATCGATGATGAGGAGGCGGTCATGGTCAAGCGTGGTCATGGATGTGCAATATGCGGGGGGTGCGCCGGTGGCAAGCGTCGGTCTGGTCCGTATTTTGAAAGAGAAGAAGCCGGGGATGTCGCTTTTTTCCCTGCTGTGGCGCTAACTGCGCGCACGGGCCAGGACGATGCGGTAATCACCGCGCACCGGAACCGAACAGGGGGATGTGCGATGGCCGAGGCAGCAGTACGCAGACGGGGTCGTGGGGGTGGCGGTGCCGCCCGCCGGGCCGAGCGCAGTGCCGTGTCCTTCGAGACCGCCAAGTATATCGAGCGGAACATTCCCAACTTCGAAGTGCTTAACGCCGAGGCGCTGGATATCATCGAGGCCAATGCGGAGACGATCCTGCAAGAGGTGGGCGTCAACTTTCCCGACAATCCGGCGGCATTGCAGCGCTGGCGCGACGCGGGCGCGGATGTGGACGGGGACCGGGTGCGCATCCCCAAGGGGCTGGCGCGTCAGCTATGTGCGACAGCGCCTGCCACCTTTACGCAGCATGCGCGCAACCCCGCGCGGTCGGTCGAGATCGGCGGGCGCAATCTGGTGCTCGCGCCGGTCTACGGTCCGCCTTTCGTGCGCGACGCCCATGGCGGGCGGCGCTATGCCACGATCGAGGATTTCCGCAACTTCGTGAAGCTGGGCTATATGTCGCGCTGGTTGCACCATTCGGGCGGTACGGTGTGCGAGCCGACGGATGTGGCCGTGAACAAGCGGCATCTCGACATGCTGCACGCGCATATGACCCTGTCGGACAAGCCCTATATGGGCTCGGTCACCGAGCCGAGCCGGGCGCGCGATTCCGTCGAGATGTCAGAGATTCTGTTCGGCAAGGAGTTCGTCGCCGAGAACGCGGTGATGACATCGCTGATCAACATCAACTCGCCCATGACATTCGACGACGTGATGATGGGTGCGCTTGAGGTTTATGCGCAGGCCGGGCAGGCCTGCATCATTTCGCCTTTCATTGTCGGTGGTGCGATGGCGCCCGTTTCTGTCGCTGGCACGCTGACACAGGTGATGGCCGAGGTGCTGGCAGGCATCGCCTATTCGCAGCTGTGCAAGGCCGGGGCCCCGGTGATCATGGGGGCGTTTGTGACCTCCATAGACATGAATTCCGGTGCGCCGACCTTTGGCACGCCTGAGGCCGCGCACATCACCTATGGCGCGGGGCAGCTGGCGCGGCGGCTGGGGTTGCCATTCCGGTCTTCGGTCGGTTTCTGCGGATCGAAGCTGCCGGATGCGCAGGCCGCCTATGAGAGCGCCAATTCGCTCAACATGGGGCTGCTGTCGGGCGTCAACTTCATGCTGCACGCCTGTGGCTGGCTCGAGGGGGGGCTGGTCAGCTCTTACGAAAAGTTCGTGATGGATGCGGACCAGCTTGGCGCGTTGCACCATATGGCCGCCGGTGTGTCGGTCGACGAGGAGGCGCAGGCGATGGATGCGATCCGCGAGGTGGGGCCGGGCGGGCACTATCTGGGTTGCGCCCATACGCAGGCGAACTTCAAATCAGCCTTCTGGAAGTCGGACCTGCTGGATTACAAGCCGTTCGAGACCTGGGAGGACGAAGGCGCACGCGACACGGTCGAGTTGGCGCGGCTGCGGGTCGAACGCCTGTTGAACGACTATCAGCCCCCCGCGATGGACATCGCCGTGCGCGAGGCGCTGGACGCCTATGTCGCGCAGCGCAAGGCGGCGGAGCCCGACAGCTTTATGTGAACGGTGCGGTCAGGCGGCGGGTTGCGCGGCCTGCATGATGCGCGCCGCGCCCACGAGCGCGATCAGGACGTCGATGTGCCGCAACAGGTTGTAGGCTGATTCGTCATCGATGCGCTGGGCGTTCAGCTCCGCTTCGATTTCCATCAGGCGCATCAGGGCCTGCGTGTGGCGCGGCAGATTTCCGTAGCCCAGCAAACGCGGCAGATGTGCGGCGCGGCGATAATCCTCGGCACCGATTCGGGCCGCGCGCATCAGCAGGCGGGGGCGGTGCAGGCGTTGCAGCATAGTCAGGGCGTCTTGCATTTCTCGGGCTCCACTTGGGTCAGGGCCAACCCATCCGGGGCTGGTCGATTTGCCTACCGTTGCACAACTTTGCCGGGTGTTGCGTATGGCCGTTCGGGCCCGTCCGATGGCTTAGCAACTGTTTATTCATTAGAAACAATGCTGGTGACCTCGACGATTGTTAACTTGTGGGTAACCAATGCATCTTTAGGTTGTGTGGACAAGTTGTGGATAAAGCCAGGCCAACTGGCGCCTTTAAGGACGGAAATGGACATGATGCTGCACAGACATGGTGCACGGCCCGCAACGGCCGGGCTACCCGGATGGGTGCCCGCTGCGGCGCGCAATTACCTTGCCCACACCGAAGCCGGGCTGCCGATACGGGAACTCGCACGGCAAACGGGGTGTCACGCCTCGACCGTGTTGCGCCAGATCCGGCGCTTTGAGACCCGGCGGGATGATCCGTTGATTGACGCCGTTCTGCGCAAGTTGGGAACGGGCATGAAGGAGCGGTCGTCGGTTCCGCCGAACTCGCAGCAAAAGGACATGAGCCCCATGCACGCCGCCAAGCAAGACTTCGCCCCCGACACCACCCGGTTCGAGCAGGAGGCGCAGCGTATCCTGCGCCGGTTGTGCGAAAAGGGGGCGGTGCTGGCCGTCGCGATCGATATGGAAAAAGCGGTCGTCGTCCGAGACGGTGCGGCGGGTGCCAGCACGCGCACCGCTGTCGTGGATCGCGAGATTGCAGAGGCGATGGCGCTGCAGGATTGGATCAGCACCGAAACGTCGGGCCGCATCACCCGCTACCGCATTACCGGCACGGGGCGCACGGCGCTGACCCAGATGATGGATGGGGCCGGGGAGCGCGCGGATGGCATGGCCGAAGCCGCGGCACCCTTTGGTGACCAGCATCGCAGCTGGGGCGAACGGAACGTGCGGGACCCAGACACAGGCCAAAGCCGCAAGGTCCGCTACAACATGTCCGAATCCCCCCTGACCGCGTTGGCGCGGCGGCGCGACCGGGACGGCACACCGTTTCTGAGCGATGATCTGGTCACCGCGGGCGAACGGCTGCGCGAGGATTTCGAACTGGCCCAGATGGGCCCGCGTGTCGCGCAGAACTGGGACAGGTTCCTCACAGGCGGCACGCGCGGTGGCTTTGCCGCCGACAGCGGTGTGGGGAATGGCCCGGACGCGGCGCGCCAGCGTGTAGGTCATGCGCTCAGCGATCTTGGGCCGGGCCTGTCGGATGTGGTCCTGCGCTGCTGTTGCTACCTTGAAGGGTTGGAAACGACTGAAAAGAAACTGGGCTGGTCGGCCCGGTCGGGCAAGATCGTGCTGCGCATCGCCCTGATGCGGCTGAAACAACACTACGATGAAACGACGGGACCGGGTGGCGGCCTGATTGGGTGACATCCATCGTTGTTTGATTGAAATGGCGCTGCGCTCCCCCCGCGTGGCGCCATTTTTCGTGTCCTTGCTGCCCTTGTGAATTGTCAACGCGGACCGCCCCGCCTACCTGTACCGCGGGAACGGAAACACACGCGGCGGGGGTCGTATGTTCTGTCGGTCGGGTACGGGTCTGAGAATGGGTTGGGTCGGCCTGCTGGTGGCCTTGGCGCCGGATCCGGTTCGTGCCGAAGGTCAGTGGTACGCTGCGGGAGTTGTCGGCACCCTGACCGAAGGCAGTTGGCACGAGGCGCTGATCCCGCGTGATGTGCAATTTGCCGGGTCGTCAATGATCGGAGCCGCCATCGGGGTGGAGCGCCCCCTGGGCGACAGCCGCTGGCGCATCGGGATCGAAGCGCAGGTTGTGGCGCATGCGGGTGCGCAGGACCATGTTGAACTCAGCGTGCCGATCACCCTGCGCTACATGCCGCGCGGCCTGGGGCCTGTCGAATCCTTTGCGGCGGGCTTGGGCCTGTCCTATGCCACTGACATCCCGCAGGTCGAAATTGACCGCAACGGCGCGTCGCAGCGGCTGTTCGTGCACTGGCTGGCGGAGGTCGAATTTGCCCTGCCGCCCGAGGATCTGACGACCTTTTTGCGTCTGCACCACCGCTCCGACGGGTATGGCCTCTTTGAGGTGGATGCGGGATCAACCGGTTATATGCTGGGGCTGCGCAAACGGTTCTGAGCGTTGCCGGCACGCATAGCGGCCATGCGCCGCGTGGTGTTCTTTTGGGCGCTGTCTATGTTAAGAACAAGTTTAACGCTGAACCATTTGGCAGAGACCCCATGCGCGACCTGAAAATTCCCGAGCAGCGGCACCCGGAAAAGGCGCGCCGCCCCGACAATCCGCAGCCGAAGAAACCGGACTGGATTCGGGTCAAGGCGCCGGTGAGCCAGGGGTACAAGGACACGCACAAGATCATGCGCGATAACGGGCTGGTCACGGTCTGCGAAGAGGCGGGCTGCCCCAATGTCGGCGAATGCTGGAGCCAGGGCCACGCCACGATGATGATCATGGGCGAGGTCTGCACGCGGGCCTGCACCTTTTGCAACATCGCGACGGGCAAGCCGCCCGAGGACCTCGACGTGTTCGAGCCGGGCCGCGTTGCCCACGCGGTGGAGAAGCTGGGGCTGAACCATGTGGTCATCACATCCGTGGACCGTGACGATATCGAGGATGGCGGGGCCGACCACTTTGCCCAGACAATCCGCGCGGTGCGCCACCGCAGCCCGGACACCACGATTGAAATCCTCACACCGGACTTTATCCGCTGTGATACCAAGGTGTTGGAGGTCGTTGTTGAAGCGCGACCCGACGTGTTCAATCACAACCTCGAAACCGTCCCGGGCCTTTATCCTGAGGTGCGTCCCGGCGCGCGGTATTTCCACAGCCTGCGCCTGTTGCAACGGGTCAAGGAACTGGACCCGATGATGTTCACCAAATCCGGCATCATGGTCGGCCTTGGCGAGGACAAGCAGGCGGTGCAGCAGGTCATGGACGACATGCGCGCCGCCGATATCGATTTTCTGACCATCGGCCAGTACCTGCAACCCACACCCAAACACCATCGCGTCGACCGGTTCGTGACGCCCGAAGAATTCGCGGCCTATGAAAAGGCTGCCTATGGGAAGGGCTTCCTGATGGTCAGCGCCACGCCGCTGACGCGGTCGTCCTACCATGCGGGCGATGACTTTGCGCAGCTGCGCGCGGCACGACAAGGCAAGGTCGCACGCGGTTAAAGGGCAACGCCAACCGGCAGTTACACCCCTCGGTTGTGTCAGTTCAGCTTGACAGTATTGGCGGACCAAGGGACGATGAGACAGTTGCTCTCAAGCTGCATTGGATCGTGACACATGGTTGACCAGAACACTGTCAGGACAGCGCTGAATGCGGTGATCCTGGAGCTTGATCCGGCCAAGCACGACGTGGCGATTGCACATCTCAACGACGCCATTGCCGCCATTGACGCGGTGCAGGGCGGCAGCGCGACGAAATATGCGCTGCACGCCAAGCTGACCCAGGGCGAATCCAACGTGCGCCCGCTGCGGCGCAGGCTCAGGTAAAGCGCACCTTGCCGATAAAGGGCAGGTTGCGATTGCGCTGCGCATAGTCGATCCCGTAGCCCACGACGAACGCGTCCGGAATCTCGAAACCCGTCCAGTCAGCCTGAAACGTCACCTCGCGGCGTGCAGGCGTGTCGAGCAGGGCGATTGTCTTGAGCCGGCTCGGCCCGCGCGCGGCCAGCAGCGTGCTGACATGGTGCATGGTGTGGCCGGTGTCCACGATGTCTTCGACCACCAGCACATCGCGCCCTTCGATCGCGCCGCGCAAGTCCTTGAGAATGCGCACCTCGCGACTGGATTCGGTGCTGTCGCCGTAGGACGACGCCTCCAGAAAGTCGACCTCGATCGGCAGGTCCAGTTCGCGCACGAGATCGGCAATGAACACGAAGGACCCGCGCAGAAGGCCCACCACCACCAGCTTGTCGGTGTTGCGAAACTCTGCCTCGATCTCGCGGGCGAGCGCTTCGATCCGTGCGGCAATCGCCTTGGCCGAGATCATCTGGTCTATGACATATGGCCGCTGTGCCATGGCATCCCCCTTGATTTCGCGCGCCGCACCAGACACATCGCACGGCACGATCCCAAAACCCATAGCGTGATGCCGACCCATTCCGAAACCCGCTTCCTGCCCTACACACCGCAACAGATGTACGATCTGGTAGCGGATGTGGCGTCTTATCCTCAGTTCCTGCCATGGTGCGCGGCCGCGCGCGTCCGCAAGGTCACGCCCGAAGCGGACCATCAGGTGATGGAGGCCGATCTGGTGATTAGCTTCAAGGTGTTTCGCGAGCGGTTCGGGTCCTGCGTGGTGCTGTACCCGGACGCCCACAAGATCGACACGGAGTATCTGGACGGACCGTTTCGCCATATGAAGTCAAACTGGGCCTTTTCGGAGGCCGAGGGCGGGTGCAACGTGTCGTTCTTTGTGGACTTCGAGTTCAGGAATGCGATCCTGCAGGGCATTATCGGTGTGGTGTTCAACGAGGCGATGCAGCGCATTGTGCGGGCGTTCGAGCGCCGGGCCGCGGCGCTGCACGGGTAGCGGACGCATCGGGGCATGCGGGCCCTCCGGGGGGAGTTTTTTGGGCGAGATGAAGCAGGGGATCAGCGCGCTGCTCATGCGCTATGCGCAAGAGGTGCCACCTGACGACGCGCGGGCGATCATGCGCCTGTCGGTGCTGGACTGGGCGGCCTGCGGGATTGCGGGGCACCGTGCGGACGGGTTTGCGGAATGGGCGGCGGCGCTGCGGGGGCAGGGGCCGTGCATCCGGTTTGACGGACGGTCCGGTCATATGGCGGAAGCGGCGCTGGTCAACGGCACGATGTCCCATGCGCTGGATTACGACGACACGCATTTTGCGCATATCGGGCATCCGTCGGTGGTGGTGGTGTCGGCGGCACTGGCCGTGGCGCAGGCGCGCGGAGCGACCCTGCACGAGATGGTTGATGCGGCGCTGGTGGGCGCTGAGGCGTCCGTGGCGGCGGGCCTGTGGCTGGGACGCGGGCATTATCAGGTAGGCTATCACCAGACGGCGACGGCGGGGACCTTTGGGGCTGCTGTGGCAGCGGGGCGATTGATGGGCCTTGATGACGCGACGATGGCGCATGCGCTGGGGCTGGCGGCGACGATGGCGTCCGGTCTCAAGTCGCAGTTCGGGACGATGGGCAAGCCGCTGAATGCCGGGCTGGCCGCGCGCGCCGGGGTTGAGGCCGCGACCTGGGCAGCGGCCGGCATGACGTCCGCTGCGGATGCGCTGGACGGGCCGCTGGGCTTTGGCGAGACGCATCACGGGGCGGCCGATGCGGTGGCGTTTGGCTGGCGGATGGGCCGCGTGTCGCACAAGTTTCACGCCTGTTGCCATGGGCTGCATGCGGCGCTTGAGGCGGTGCGGGGCGTGCTGAACACCGAGACCGGCCAGATCACCGTGCATACGCATCCGCGCTGGCTGAGCGTATGCAATCAGGTGGCACCGTTGACGGGGTTGGGCGCGAAGTTTTCCTATGCGCATGTGATGGCCATGGCCGCACATGGGCAAGACACCGGCGACGTTGGCGCGTTCACGGACACATGCGCAACCGACTCGCAGCTGGTTGCGTTTCGGGACCGGGTGCGGGTTGTGGGTGATGAGACGCTCAGCGAGATGCAGGCGCGGGTCGAGGTGGACGGGTCAGACCATTCACACGATCTCGATGCGCCCGTGACGCTGGAGGTGCGCAGGGAGCGCATCCGGCAAAAGGCCCGCGCGCTGGTGGGCGCACGGGCCGACGATTTGTGGCAGGCGATGACGGCGGACGATCTGCCCGCTTTTGCTCAGCTGCTGACGTCGTAGGCGCGCTCGCCATGTACGGCGAGGTCGAGGCCGTTTGTCTCGGTCTCTTCGTCGACGCGGAGGGGGGTGATAGCGCGGACCACAAAGATCAGGACAACCGTCACAACCAGCGTGAATACGCCCACGATCACCAGCGACCCCAGCTGCGCGGCCCAGGCGCCTGCGCCGAACACAGCGATCATGATGGTGCCAAAGATGCCGCCGACGCCGTGGACGGCAAACACGTCCAGCGTGGCGTCGATCCCCAGCATGTTGCGGATCACGGTGACCGCCTCCTGGCACAGGACACCGGCGACCGCGCCGATGATCAGCGCCTCGACCGGTCCGACAAAGCCGCTGGCGGGTGTGATCGAGGCGAGGCCTGCGATGGTGCCCGTGACCATGCCGACGAGGGATGCCTTGCCGAACTTGATCCGTTCCCAGACGGCCCAGCTGAGCGATGCCGTCGCGGCAGAGATATGCGTGACGGTCAGCGCCATGGCGGCCCCGCCATCGGCGGCCAGTTGAGACCCGCCATTGAAGCCGAACCAGCCGACCCACAGCAGGGCCGCCCCCATCATTACCATGCCGGGGTTGTGTGGCGGCACGGACTGATTGCGGCGCGGACCCAGAAAGACCGCGAGCACCAGTGCGGCGATCCCGGCGGTTTCATGCACCACGATGCCGCCTGCGAAATCGCGCACGCCGGTGTCGCCAAAGATACCGCCATCGGCCAGCATCCCACCGCCCCAGACCCAGTGTACCACCGGCGCGTAGCACAGAAGCATCCAGAGCCCCGAGAAGATCAGGACAAAGCCAAAGCCGACACGCTCCACATACGCGCCCACGATCAGGGCGGGGGTGATGATGGCGAACGTCATCTGGAAGGCAAAGAACAGGATCTCGGGCAGGGTGCCGCTGAGGCTGTCGGCGGTCACGCCGCTCAGCAGCAGCTTGTCCAGCCCGCCCCAATAGCCGCTGTCGCCGCTGCCAAAGGCGATGGAGTAGCCTGCCACGAACCACAGCACGCTCATCAGGCACGCGATGGCGTAGCAGTGCATGAACACGCTCAGCACGTTGCGGGCGCGCACGAGGCCGCCATAGAAAAGCGCAAGGCCCGGCAATGTCATCAGCAGCACAAGCGCTGTGGCCACGATGATCCAGGCGGTGTCGGCTCCGTTCATTGTCCCCTCCCTTTTTGGGTATTTTGTCGTGCCGGGGCTTTGGCGGAGGTCAGGTGCGGAAAAAAGATGCAAATAGCCAGTGGTTGGGCTGATTTATGGGCAAATTGCTAAACGCGTAAACTTTAGGCGGTTCGATTTGCGTTATAGTGAAAAATTAGGCGTCCAGCAAAGTCTGGTGCAGCAGGGCCAGCGCATAGGCGCAAGCCGCAGAACGCACCTTGTTGCGGCCCTGTGCTCCGAACTCGACCGTTTCGGTGCGCGTGCCCGCGGGCGTTGCGATGCCAAAACAGACGCGCCCTTCGGGCTTGTGTTCAGACCCGCCGGGGCCTGCGATGCCGGTGATGGAAACGGCCAGCGCCACGGGGGCGTGGGCCAGCGCGCCCTGCGCCATTTCGGCGGCGACCGGTTCGCTGACCGCGCCGTGGGCCGCAAGCGTTGCGGGTCTCACGCCAACCAGATCGGTCTTGGCCGCGTTGGAATAGGTGACAAAGCCGCGTTCGACCACGTCGGACGAGCCGGGAATATCGGTGAGCGCAGCGGCGACGAGGCCGCCAGTGCAGCTTTCTACCGTGGCGATCAAAATGCCTTTGGCGCGGGCGCGGGCGAGGATGTCGGAGGCGAGGCTCATCGCATCAGCACCCCGTGCGCCAGTGCGGCGAGGGCGAGCACGCCAATGCCTGCAAACACGCCTGCAATCACATCGTCCAGCATCACCCCGAGTGCGTCGCCGCGCCGGTCGGCCCAACCGACAAGCCAGGGCTTCCAGATGTCAAAGAGCCGAAAGAGGACAAAGGCCGCGACCCAGCCCGGCCACAGGTCGAGAATGTCGAGGCCCCGCGTGCTGGCGGCATAGCTGAGCGGGAAAAGGGCGATCCACTGGCCCGCCACCTCGTCCACGACAACCTCGGACGGGTCATGATCATCGCTGCCCGCGGTGATCTGCGCCGTCGCCCACCACCCGGCCACAAAGGCGAGCAGAGTGGCCGCCAGCAGCAACGGGAACCCGCCGAGGACGTGGATCGCCCAGCCAAGGGGCAGGGCAACTGCCGATCCCCACGTCCCAGGTGCGGGGCGCAGGAAGCCTACGCCACAGACGGTGCCGATGGCGCGGGCGATCATGTGCCCATCATGGCGACGGTTGCGATGCAGGCGATGCCTTCGCCGCGCCCGGTAAAGCCCAGCCGTTCGCTGGTGGTCGCCTTGATCGACACGCGGCCCGCGTCAATCCTGGCGATGTCGGCGACGCGCACGCGCATGCCCGCGGCATGCGGCCCGATCTTGGGCAGTTCGCAGATCAAGGTGCAGTCGATATTGGACACCACAAAGCCCATTTCAGCGGCAAGATCGACCGCATGACGCAGGAAAATGTGGCTGCCCGCACCCTTCCATTTCGGGTCAGAGGGGGGAAAGTGGGTGCCGATGTCGCCCTGCGCCACCGCTCCATAGATTGCGTCGGTGATCGTATGCAGGCCCACATCCGCGTCCGAGTGGCCCACGAGGCCCCGGTCGAACGGCACTTTGACCCCGCACAGTATAACGTGATCGCCCGGCCCGAACGCATGCACGTCGAACCCATTGCCCAGCCTAATGTCCATCCCGCCCCCAGAGCAGTCGTTCCGCCCGGTCGAAATCTCCGGGCACCGTGATCTTTATGTTGTCTTCGTCGCCCGGCACAATGGCAACGTCCAACCCGTGGGCGCGCGCCACCTCCACGTCGTCGGCAGCGCCGCCTGTGTGGGCGGCATGGGCTGCGCGGATCGCCTCCAGCGCAAATCCCTGCGGTGTTTGCGCCCGGTAGAGCCCGGTGCGGTCCCTTGTGCCGGTGACCCGCCCCGCCGCCCCGGTCCAGAGCGCATCCGTCACCGGCAGAGCCGGGGCAGCGCCTGGTAGCGTTTGGAGCGCTGCCAGAACGGCGTCGATCACTGTCTGTGCCACCAGCGGGCGGGCAACGTCGTGGATCAGCACATGGGCGCTGTTTTTGACCGCATCACGGCCCGCGCGCACCGACGCCGCACGGTCCGCGCCGCCAGTCACCACCCGCACATCGCCGAGGTCCAGCATGGCCAGACGGGTCGCATCATCGGGGTGGGTGACCAGGACGATCTCGCCGATTGCCGGGTGGCCGCGAAAGGCGTCAAGCGTGTGTGAAACCACCGGGCGACCGGCCAGCAGCTGCCACTGTTTGGGAACGTCACCGCCCGCCCGCGTGCCACGCCCGGCGGCCACGATAACGGCGGCGGCGCTGTGCGCCTGAGGGCCGGTGGTGCTCATGGCTCTTGCATAGGCACTGCGGTCTGTACTGTCCATGCCCGGCGGAGTTGCCTAATTATTAGGCATGTGCGGCAAGACTGTGCTGCGTTGGCGTCTGCTTTCATTGAGGAAAACGTCAGAACGGTTTAGCCCGTATAAAAGCACAAGGATTAAGCACACCCGCATGGACCGCTTTCCCCTCGACATGGCCGCACCCGTGATGCTGGCACCGATGGCTGGAATCACCGATTTGCCGTTTCGCGCCATCGTGTCCGAGTTCGGCGCCGGCCTTGTCGTGTCCGAGATGGTGGCCAGCCACGACATGCTCAACGCCCGGCCCGGCAGCCGCGAAAAGGCCGAGCTGGGGCTGGGTGCTGCGGGCACTGCGGTGCAATTGGCGGGGCGCGAGCCGTTGCCCATGGCAGAGGCGGCGCGCATGGTCGCAGGGCAGGGCGCGCGGGTGATCGACATCAACATGGGCTGTCCGGCCAAAAAGGTCGTGAACGGCTATTCTGGGTCGGCCCTGATGCGCGAGCCTGACCATGCGCTGCGCCTGATCGAGGCGGTGGTGGGCGCGGTGGACATTCCCGTGACGCTCAAGACGCGGCTCGGCTGGGACGACGCGCTGATGAACGCACCCGAGATTGCCGTTCGGGCCGAGGCGGCAGGCATCCGGCAGATCGTGATCCACGGGCGCACGCGCTGCCAGTTCTACAAGGGCCGCGCGGACTGGGCGGCGATCCGGGCGGTGAAGGAGGCGGTGCGCATCCCCGTTGTCGCCAATGGTGACATCGTGAGCGCCGCGACAGCGCGGGAGGCGCTGGATCTGTCGGGGTCCGACGGGGTCATGATCGGACGTGGCGCGCAGGGGCGGCCCTGGATGCTGGCGCAGGTCGCACACACGCTCTACGGCACGCCCGCGCCCGAAGTGCCGACCGGTGCCGCATTGGTGACCCTTGTGCTGCGGCACTACGAGGACATGCTGCGGTTTTACGGCGACACGCTGGGCGTGCGCGTCGCGCGCAAGCATCTGGGCTGGTACATGGATCACGCGGGCACGCCGCCCGATCTGCGCCGCGCCGTGCTGACGGCCCAAACACCCGCGCAAACGGTTGCGTTGCTGCCGCGCGCGCTGGTGCCGCACCCCGGGATGGCGGCAGCATGACGGCGGTCGGCGATCTCTGGGCCTCGTTGCCGGTGCCGACGGTCGTGATCGGACCGGGGGACGAGATTGTCGACATCAACTCCGCCGCCGAAGGGTTCTTCAACGCCTCCGCCCGGTCGATGGTCGGCCTGCCGCTCTGGGACCAGCTGGCGGTGGATGCGCCGCTGGAGGACAGTCTGGCGCGGGCCCGCAAGAACGGCACGCCACTGTTCGTCAACGACGTGGATGTGGGCAACGGCCAGCGCCCGCCGCTGCAATGCGCGCTGCAGATCGCGCCGCTGCAGGGGGCGGCGGACCATATGGTGCTGATGATCTCACCGCGCGAACTGGCCGGGCGCATGACGCAGAACCATTCGGTCAAATCGGCAGCCAAATCCGCCATCGGCATGGCCGAGATGCTGGCCCACGAGATCAAGAACCCGCTCGCGGGCATCACGGGTGCGGCGCAACTGCTGAGCATGAACCTCAAGCCCGAAGACCTCGAACTGACCGACCTGATCGTCGAAGAGGGGCGGCGCATCGTCAAACTGCTGGAGCAGGTGGAGCAATTCGGCAACCTGTCGCCACCCGATTTCCGCGCCGTGAACATCCATGATGTTCTGGACCGTGCGCGCCGCTCGGCGCTGCTGGGCTTTGGCGCCAGCATGACCATCATCGAGGATTACGACCCCTCGCTGCCACTGGCCTATGGCGACCCGGACCAGCTGTTGCAGGTGGTGCTGAACCTGCTCAAGAACGCGTCAGAGGCGGCGGGCGACCCGGGTGGCACGATCCGGTTGCACAGCTATTTCGAACACTCGTTCCGCCTGCGCCGGTCCGATGGCAGCGGCCAGTCGCTGCCCTTGCAGATCGAGATCATCGATGACGGGCCGGGCCTGCCCGAAGGCATCGCCGCCGATATCTTTGACCCGTTCGTGTCGGGCAAGGAGAACGGCACCGGCCTTGGCCTCGCGCTGGTGTCCAAGATCATCTCGGACCATGGCGGCTGGATTTCCGTCACATCCGTGCCCGGCCGCACCGTGTTTCGCCTGTCACTGCCCCGCGCGCCCAAAACCGCGACCCTTGCATTCAATTCGGAGGATTAACCCATGGACGGCACCATCCTTGTCGCCGATGACGACCGCACCATTCGCACCGTTCTGACCCAGGCGCTCACGCGGGCGGGGTGCAAGGTGCACGCGACCTCGTCGCTGACCACGCTCATGCGCTGGGTCGGCGAGGGCAAGGGCGATGTGGTGATCTCGGACGTGATGATGCCCGACGGCAACGGGCTCGAGATGCTGCCCAAGATCTCCGAAGACCGGCCGGGCCTGCCGGTGATCGTGATCAGCGCGCAGAACACGATCATGACGGCCATTCAGGCGGCCGAGGCGGAGGCCTATGACTACCTGCCCAAGCCGTTCGACCTGCCTGACCTGATGAAGCGCACGGCCAAGGCGCTGGAATTGCGCGGACAGGCGCGCGCGCGGACGGTCGAGGATGACGAGCGCCCGGATGAACTGCCGCTGGTGGGGCGCACGGCGATCATGCAATCGCTCTACCGTGTGGTGGCGCGGGTGATGAACACCGATCTGCCGGTGCTGATCTGGGGCGAAAGCGGGACGGGCAAATCGCTGATCGCGCGCGCCATCCACGACTTTTCCGACCGGCGCACGCTGCCTTTCGTCACTGTGACAGCGGCGGAGTTGCAAGACCTCGAAGGGCCCGCACGCGTGCTGAGCCGGGTGAAGGGCGGCACGCTGCTGATCGACGAGATCAGCGATATCCCCGAAGAGCTGCAGGCGCGGATCGTGCGCATGATGGACACGCCCGGCGAATATGTGCCGCGCTTTCTCGCCACCAGTCAGTCGGACCTGACTGACGCGATGGAGGCGGGGCAGGTGCGCAAGGACCTCTATTACCGCCTGTCCGGGGCCACGCTGAACGTGCCTGCCCTGCGCGAGCGTGTGGATGACATCCCCGTTCTGACCGAGCATTTTCTGGCGCGCGGCGAAAAGTCGGGGCAGGCGCATCGCGTGCTGTCCGAAGCGGCGGCAGAGATTTTCCGCACCTACAGCTGGCCCGGCAATGTGCGTCAGCTGGAAAACGCGGTGCGCCGTCTGGGTCTGACCAGCCGCGCGCCCGAGATCTCGGCGGCGGAGGTGGAACAGGTGCTGGGCAACCAGCCCGAGCTGGAACCGATGCGGTCGGGTGGCGACACCGAAAAGCTGGGCGCGTCCGTGGCACGCCATCTCAAGCGGTATTTCGACCTGCATGGCAACATGCTGCCGCCTCCGGGTCTCTACCAGCGCATCCTGCGCGAGGTCGAAGCGCCACTGATCGAGATTGCGCTGGACGCCACGGGCGGAAATCAGGCGAAATGCGCCGATTTGCTGGGGATCAACCGGAATACGCTGCGCAAGAAAATCACCGATCTCGATATAGAGGTGACACGACGGCGCAAGTTGATGTAATACTGCCACACAACCCGTGGCATTCGCGCCGCAAGGTGCGGGTGATCACCGGATATGGCGGTAAGGCGCATCAAGCGCCACATCATCGAGGGCGTGCCACGTGGCATCTACGACACGAACCTCCCTGTGGGTGAGCTTCGGGCGTTTGCGTCGCAGGCGGCGTGTGCGCAATGCCACGACACTGGGCATTGTCTTGCTCGGCCCGCTGCTGGCGCTGGCGACGTTCCTTGTGCTTGGTCCGTTCGATCAGGGGGCGGCGGCACTGTCGCTGCGCCTCGTTCTGCTGGCAGACCTCGTCTATGTGCTGGTTGTCGCCGCGCTGGTGCTCAGCCAGGTGGCGCGGCTGGTGGCCGCGCGCCGCGCCAAGTCGGCCGGCAGCCGGTTGCACCTGCGTCTGACCGGTGCGTTTGCCCTGCTGGCATTGATCCCGACGGTCACGGTGGCCGTCTTTGCCGGTCTGACGGTGAATATCGGCCTTGAGGGGTGGTTTTCCGACCGGGTCAGCCGTGTTGTGGGCAATTCCCTCGCCGCGGCCGAAGCCTACAAGGAAGAACAGCGCGAGGACCTGGCCGCCGACGCGCGCGCGCTGGCCCGCTACATCGATACGGTGCGCGGCGCGCAGGTGGTGGCCGACCGCGAGGTGCTGACCGAAGGCCAGTTGCAGGTGCAGCGCGGCCTGCGCGAGGCCTATATCATCGACGGCACCGGCGACATCCGCGCGCGGGGCGACCGGTCCTACCTGTTCGACTACGAAGAGCCGGGGGAAGAGGATTTTGACGCCGCGCTGGAGCTGGGCATTCAGATCCTCGAGGACTGGCCGCAAAACGAGTTTCGCGCGCTGGTGCCGCTGGCGTCTTATGTGAACCGGTTTCTCTATGTCAGCCGCGATGTGGATGGAGAGATCCTGTCGCTGCTGGATGAAACGCAGGAAACCGTGCGGCTGTATCAGCAATTGGAGAGCGAGCGGGGCCGGGTGCTGTTCCAGTTCGGCCTGTTGTACTTGGGTTTTGCCGTGATCCTGATCCTCGCGGCCATTGCGCTGGGGTTGTGGTTTGCCGAACGGCTCAGCGGCCCGGTGGGGCGGTTGACGGGTGCTGCGCAGCGGGTCGGGTCGGGTGATCTGGACGTGCAGGTCCGCGAGGAGGAGGGCGACGACGAAATCGCCATGCTGGGCCGCTACTTCAACCAGATGACGCGGCAGCTGAAGGGGCAGCGCCAGACGTTGCTGGCCAACACCGAACAGATCGAACGACGGCGGCGGCTCTTTGATTCCGTGCTCAGTTCGGTCACGTCTGGTGTGGTGGGCGTTGATCCGGGCGGCAAGGTGACCTTTGCCAACCGTTCTGCTGCGGGTCTGCTGGATTGGCGCGAGGATGCGCAGGAGGCGGTGCCGCTGGCGGTGGCGATCCCGGAATTTGCAGCGCTCTTTGCGCTGCTCAAGGCCAGCCCGCAGGAGGTCGCGCAAGGCGAGGTCAAGGTGACCCGCAACGGTCGGCTGGAAAACCTGCTGGTGCGCATGGCCACGCGGCGCAGTTCCGAAGGACGGCTCGAAGGCTACGTGATTGCCTTTGACGATGTGACCGATCTTGTGTCGGCGCAGCGGATGGCAGCCTGGGGCGACGTGGCCCGCCGCATCGCGCACGAGATCAAGAACCCGCTGACACCCATCCAGCTGAGCGCCGAACGCATCAAGCGCAAGTTCAGCCCACGGCTGGGTGAGGACAGCGACAGCCTCGAGCAGATGACGGACGTGATCGTCCGCCAGACCGGTGATCTGCGCCGCATCGTCGACGAATTCTCCAAATTCGCCCGCATGCCGGAGCCGGACCGCAGCAGTCAGGACCTTGTGACGCTGGTCCGCGATGCGGTCGTGCTGCAACGCGCGGGCCAGCCCGAGGTCGAGATTGCGGACGATCTGCCGGATGTCAGCGTTCTGGGTGATGTGGACGCGACGATGATCAGCCAGGCGCTCACCAATCTGGTGAAGAACGCAGGCGAAGCCATTGAAAGCCTCAAGAAAAAGGGCGCACCGGACGGCCATGCCCCCCGGATCGACGTGCGCATGGAGACAAGCCCCCGCGGCGCGCGTATCACCATTGCCGACAATGGCATTGGCCTGCCCGAAGATCGGGCGCGGCTCTTTGAGCCATATGTGACCACCCGCGACGAAGGCACCGGCCTCGGCCTGCCCATCGTCAAGAAGATTATCGAAGAGCATGGGGGCACTTTGACCCTCGAAGACGCGGCCCCGTTCGAGGGCCAGACACATTTTGGCGCAATGGCGGTGATCACGCTGCCACTGACGCCGGTACTTGTTGAGCAGGAGCAAGCGGTATGAGCGATATTCTCATTGTGGACGACGAACGCGATATTCGGGAACTGATCTCGGACATCCTCGAGGACGAAGGCTTTGCCACCCGGCTGGCCGGTAACTCGGACGATGCGATGGGCGCGATCAACACGGAGGCGCCTGCGCTGATCATCCTCGACATCTGGCTCAAGGACAGCCGGATGGACGGGATCGATATCCTCAAGGCCGTGAAGCGCGACAACCCGGATGTGCCGGTTGTCATCATCTCCGGGCATGGCAACATCGAGATTGCGGTGGCCGCGATCAAGCAGGGGGCCTATGACTTTATCGAAAAGCCGTTCAATATCGACCAGCTGTTGGTGGTGATCCGTCGCGCGATGGAAACGTCACGCCTGCGCCGCGAAAACCAGAGCCTGCGCCGCCCCGATGCGGCCCCGGCGCAGATGATCGGGGCGTCGGCCAGTTTCCGCGCGCTGGTATCCCAGCTTGACAAGGTGACCAAGTCGAACGGGCGCGTGATGCTGACAGGCCCTGCGGGCTGCGGCAAGGAAGTGGCGGCGCGCTATATCCATGCCAATTCGAACCGGTCGGAGGCTCCGTTCATCACGGTGAACTGCGCCGGGGTAGAGCCGGAACGGATGGAAGAGGTGCTCTTTGGCCGCGAAAATGCGGACCGGGGGGTCGAGCCGGGGCTGCTGGAACAGGCGCATGGCGGTGTGGTGTATTTCGACGAAGTGGCGGACATGCCCATCGGGACGCAGTCCAAGATCCTGCGCGTGCTGGTGGATCAGCAGTTTCAACGTGTGGGCGGCACCGACAAGGTGCGCGTCGATTTGCGCGTGATCTCGTCCACCAACCGCGATCTGGACGAGGCGATTGCCGCACAGACCTTCCGCGAGGAATTGTATCACCGGCTCAACGTGGTGCCGATTGCCGTGCCCAGCCTCGAGGAACGCCGCGAGGACATTCCGGTGCTGGCGGCGCATTTCATTGACGAGTTCAATGGCGCGCAGGGCCTGCCCAAGCGGGAACTGAGCGAGGACGCCTCGGCGCTGTTGCAGACGATGGTGTGGCCAGGCAATGTGCGGCAGCTCAAGAACATGGTCGAACGGGTGCTGATCCTGGGCGACGGGACGGGCCCGATCGAGGCACGAGAGTTGCCTGGCCCGACAGAGCCTGAGGCCGAAGAGGGGCGGGTGGTCCTGTCGGGTGCGCTTGCGACACTGCCCCTGCGCGAGGCGCGCGAGGCGTTCGAGCGCGAGTACTTGCTGACGCAGATCAATCGGTTTGGCGGCAATATCAGCCGGACGGCGAATTTCGTGGGCATGGAGCGGTCGGCGCTGCACCGCAAGCTGAAGTCGCTGGGTGTCGTGACGGCGTCCAAGGGCGGTGCGCGTGTCGCGCTGGTCGAAGAGGCGCAACAAGCCGCCGAGTAGCCGGAAAACGACGCGTTTTCCTACGGGATTTCGACGCGAAATCCGTCGCCACTGGCCGGGAAACTGCGTCAGTTCCCTCCGGGTTCCGCGTCGGAAACCGCTACCGTCCGCGCACGCTCAACTGGTCCAGCACATCGAGACCCTGCATGTTCAGGAAATGCAGCATGTCGATGAAAATCCAGTTCTCGGCCAGCTTGTCCCCGTCACGCCGGTAGATATCGACCACCCGCATATCCGCCTTTCGCCCCGAAGGCGGCAGGCCCAGATAGGGTCCGGTGCATTCCATCGTCAGGTTGGGCCAGCCAAAGAACCCGCCATAGGTGCCTTCGGCGATCCTGGCGATATGGCCGTTGAAGGTGCGATGCCCCAACTGCTGCCGAAACGGCTGCTGGTGCTGTTCGATATAGCGGTCGATCGTATAGGTGGCGCCGATGCCTGTGGGGCCCCACCACACCATGTCATCCAGCCAGTTTTCCGCCAGCTCTTCTTGCGGGGATGGGGGGTGCTCGGCCTTGTTGGCGTTGTCGATGGAGCTGATCATGCGTTCGATCAGGGCCAGCGTCTTCGCACCTTCCGCCGCGTCTTGCGCCGAATGCAACAGGCCGTCATGGGTCATCGGGCCGGGCTGAACCAGCTGTGCCGCACTCATGTCGGGCAGCGGGTAGCAACCGGCCTGCGCCATCAGGTGCAGCAGGTCCACAAAAAGCGCCTGTTCGGTGATCCGGTCACCCTCGATCCGGGAGAACTCGGCATAGCGCAGCATCACGATCTTGCCGGTCGGCGGGATGCCCAGAAATGGCGCATCGAAAAGCCCCATGAAATGGCCCATCGACACCACCCACCGGCCGCCCGCCTCAAGCGTGTTGTCGCCGGCAAAGAACACGTCCTCGCGCCGCTGCATCCGGGTCAGGCTGCGCAGAAGAGGTGCCCAGAACACCTCGGCCACCGCGGCCGGGCCGGTCTGCTCGTGGAACGGGTGCATGCCGCGCCACAGCGTGTCCGGACCGAGATGTTCGGCCAATGCATCGCCTACAGTGTCAACATTCGCACGCGCGAGCGCTGCGTGATGGGCCTGGACGCAGGCCTTTGCACGAGAGAAGTCGGTCATTTTTATCCTTGGTTTACAATGCGAAACCCGCCACCCTCGCGGCGAATGGCGCAGCTTTGTGGTGTGAGGCGCGGCAGCACCGCGCTTGGGCCCGGCGGGGCCGCGTCGGCGACACCTGGCGGGCAGGCGGGCAGCTCCACCGGCCGGTAGCCGCGGTCGGCCATGCACTGGCCTTTGACCCGGGCGCGCAGATCGGCGTTCACGTCGACCGTATACACCTCGCCGGGCACCCAGTATCCGCCTGACGAACGGCAATGTCCGTTGCTGTCACATTTTTGGCGACGGATGAAGCGGGGCGGGCCCTGCCGCACCACGTTGGCCACGGGCGCGTCGCGCAATGCGGCCACATCGCAGCGGGTGTTGTCCCGCTCCAGCGTGGCAAAGCTGACGCCTTCGGCATAGTAGGTGCGCAACGGCAGGCAGGCTGACGCGACACAGATACAGGCAAGGGCGATCCACAGGCGCATAGGCAGACCGTGCCCGATCCGCCCCACTTTGGCAATTCCCATTTGCACACGTGTGCAAAGATTGACCCGGGCGGCGTGCTCTGCCACCTATGGACGCTGACATGCGGGCCGCGCGGCCCCCGCCACGCCAGGAACACGGCATGAAGGTCATCATATGCGGAGCAGGGCAAGTCGGCTGGCAGATCGCCCGCCACCTGTCCGGAGAACGCAACGACGTCACCGTGGTGGACAGTGACCCCGATCTGGTGCGCCGCGCCACAGATACGCTGGATGTGCAGGGCGTCGCGGGCTATGCGAGCTATCCCGACATCCTCGATCGTGCCGGTGCGCGCGACGCCGACATGGTCATCGCGGCGACGCATTCGGACGAGGTCAACATGGTGACCTGCCAGGTGGCGCATTCGGTCTTTGGCATCAACCGCAAGATCGCCCGGCTGCGCAGCCAGTCCTACCTTACCGCGATCTATTCCGACCTCTACCGGCGCGATCACATGCCGATTGACGTGGTGATCAGCCCCGAGCGCGAGGTGGCCGCCGCCGCCCTGCAACGGCTCAGCGCGCCCGCGGCCTTTGACACCGAACTGTTCATCGACGGGCAGGCGCAATTGCTTGGCATCACGCTGGACGAGGATTGCCCGGTGCTGAACACGCCGCTGCGCCAACTGACGGATCTCTTTTCCACGCTCCGTGTTGTCGTGGTGGGTGTGCGCCGCGAAGGCACGCTCTTTGCGCCCGAGGCGGGCGATCAGCTCTTTGCGGGGGACGAGGCGTATGTCTTTGCCCATGTCGACGACGTGCCGCGCGCGATGGAGGTCTTTGGCAAGACGATGCGCAAGCAGGAGCGTGTTGTGCTGGTGGGCGGCGGCAATGTGGGTCTTGCCGTGGCCCGCGCGCTCGAAGGGCGCACCAACCGCATCCGCGCCAAGGTCATCGAAAAGAACCGCCGCTGCGCCGAACTGGCTGCCGAAGCGCTGGAACGGACCATCGTGCTGAACGGTGACGGGCTGGACGTGGCCCTGCTGGCCGAGGCGGGGGTGAGCCGGGCCGACGCGATGCTAGCCGTCACGGATGACGACAAGACCAACCTGCTGGCCGCTGTGCGCGCCAAGTCCGAAGGCTGCCCCTATGCCATCGCGTTGATCAACGACCCGACGCTGGTGCCGATGATGGGCCCGCTGGGCATTGACGCCTATATCAACCCGCGCGCGACGACCGTCAGCTCGATCCTGCGCCATATCCGTCACGGGCGCGTGCGGTCGGTGTACTCCATCGGCGATGCGGATGCGGAGGTGATCGAGGCCGAGGTCCTGTCGACCTCGCCCATGGCCGGGCAGCGCATCAACGAGATCGACTTTCCCGAAGGCGTGCTGATCGGCGCCGTCCGCAAGGGCGAGGACGTCATTCGTCCGGTGGGCAAGACCCGCATCGACGAAGGCGACGTGGTCGCCATATTTGCCCTGACCAAGGACGTCCCGGAGGTGGAGCGCCTGATGCAGGTGTCCATCGACTTTTTCTGATGGCGGCGCGCGGGCAGCCTCGGGCAGGCTTTGGCGCGTCCGTGTTGCGCCTGCCGCTGTTTCTTCTGCTGCTGGGCGTGTTTTCGGCGTCGATGCTGGTGCCTGCGGTCTATGCCGGGATGATCCGCGAATTGGTGACCGGGCGCGCATTTCTCTACAGCGGTATCCTGGGGCTGATCATCTTTGGCCTCATCGCCTTTGCCCATGCGGGACGCGATCCGCGGCATGGCACACTCGGCCCGCTCATGTCGCTGTTTTCAGCATTTGTGTTCCTGCCGGCGATCCTCGCCGTGCCGTTTTACGAAGGGCTGCGCACGACCTCGTTCCTGAACGCCTATATCGAGATGGTCAGCGCCATCACCACGACGGGCGCGACCCTGTTCGAGGACCCCGAACGGCTGCACCCCGCGCTGCATCTGTGGCGCGCACAGGTCGGCTGGATGGGTGGGCTGCTGATGTGGGTGGCGGCCTCGGCCATTCTGGCGCCGCTCAACCTGGGCGGGTGCGAGGTAACGGCTCGGGCCGAACCGGGGCGGCGGGCGGACACGGATGTGGGCAGGACCGCACCCGAAGTGCGCGTGCGCAGCGGCAAGGTCATGGCTGTGCTGGTGCCGATCTACACCGGCCTGACGCTGCTGCTCTGGGTGCTGCTGACCGTGGCCGGCGACCCGCCGCTGGTGGCGGTCAGCCACGCGATGTCGATCATGGCGACCTCTGGTATCTCGCCTGTGGGTGGGCTCGACGGGGGGGCGTCGGGCGTCACCGGCGAGATCGTTATGCTGCTTTTCATGCTTTTTGCGCTGTCGCGGCTCACCTTTTCGTCGGACACGGTTAATGCGGGTACGGGCAATTTGCTGCGCGATCCGGAGTTCCGGATCGGCCTCGCGCTGGTGGTGATTGTGCCGGTGTTCCTGTTCCTGCGCCATTATGCAGGCGCCTTTGATGTCAATGCCGAGGAAGACCTCGGCGATGCGGCGCGCGCATTGTGGGGCGGGGCCTTTACGGTGCTCAGCTTTCTGACCACGACCGGCTTTGCCTCGCAGAACTGGGCCGCCGCGCAGGCGTGGTCGGGGTTGGAGACGCCGGGCCTGCTGCTTCTCGGTCTCTCCGTGATCGGTGGTGGTGTGGCCACGACGGCCGGTGGGGTCAAGCTGCTGCGGGTCTTTGCGCTTTATCAGAACGGTCTGCGCGAGATGGAGCGGCTGGTGCACCCGTCGTCGGTCTCGGGCGCGGGCGGCCTGGGCCGGCGGCTGCAAAAGGACGGGGCATTTATCGCCTGGATCTTCTTCATGCTCTTTGCCCTGTCACTGGCGCTGGTCTCCATTGCGCTCTCGGCCACGGGCCTCAGCTTTGAGACCGCGCTGGTCATGACCATATCCGGCCTGTCGACCACCGGGCCGCTGCTCGAGATGGCGGGCGACACACCCATCCGCCTGAGCGAGCTGAACGTCACGGCCAAGTCGATTTATGCGGCTGCCATGGTGCTTGGGCGGCTCGAGACGCTGGCCATCATCGCGCTTTTCACGCCGGATTTGTGGCGCAGCTAAGCGGGCCCTTGCTTTAGGTCCGTAACGGACTGTTTTTTGGGGTGGAATGTTGTTTTCTCAAACGACATACTCGCGCCGGAGGGACGGTCTGATCCGCAGACCTAAGCAAGAATAAAAGGGTACCGACATGGCCTCGGACAGACAAAATTTGCAAGATGCATTTCTCAACCACGTGCGCAAGACCAAGGTGCCCGTGACGATTTTTTTGATCAATGGTGTGAAACTTCAAGGGGTTATCACGTGGTTTGATAATTTTTGCGTGCTGCTGCGCCGCGATGGCCAAAGCCAGCTGGTCTACAAGCACGCCATTTCGACGATCATGCCGAGCCAGCCGATTTCGCTCTATGAGGGCGAAGACGCCTCTTGAGTGAGACAGCCCCGCAGCTGACCCGCGCCTGGGTCCTGCACCCCGATATCAAGTCCGACCCCGACCGGCGCGAGGCCCGTTTTGCGCTGGCAGAGGCCGTGTCGCTGGCGCATGCCTTGCCCGAACTCGACGTGGTGGGCGAAGAGATCGTGCCGTTGCCGCGCCCGCGTGCGGGCCTGCTTTTTGGTGACGGCAAGATTAACGAACTGAAGCAGCGGCTGCACGACGCGGATGTCGAACTGGTGCTGATCGATGGGCCGGTGACGCCGGTCCAGCAGCGCAACCTCGAACGCAAATGGAAGCTCAAGCTGCTGGACCGCACCGGGCTGATCCTCGAGATTTTCTC
>ERZ1740067.788-NODE-788-length-24075-cov-5.521607_pt1 | contig 24075 bp, 23 predicted proteins | sample MGYA00581736_ERZ1740067 | MGnify/ENA primary metagenome ERZ1740067 (study PRJEB43018, sample SAMN04849236) | marine metagenome | isolation source: floating plastic debris | place: Pacific Ocean | collected 2008-08-27 | study: EMG produced TPA metagenomics assembly... | reverse complement strand
ACAGCTTGCTGATCGGGCAGGAATGTGGCGCGCATACAGTGCCTTACATTGAAAGCAAGAACGCAACGGCACAGTTCGAACACGAGGCGACCACCTCGAAGATCTCGGACGACCAGATGTTCTACTGTCTGCAACGCGGGATGAACGAGGAAGAGGCTGTGGCGCTCATTGTCAACGGCTTCGTCAAGGACGTCATTCAGCAACTGCCGATGGAATTTGCCGTCGAGGCACAAAAGCTGATCTCGATCAGCCTGGAAGGATCTGTCGGCTAACGTCACATATCGAACGGTTCAACGTGACAACAAACAGAAAGGAGGCATGGCATGAACAGTTTTGCAATTCCGCGAATTACGCCGGAGTTCATGGCCGCTTATGACCATGCCACTCCGTCCGGCCACGGACATCCTGCTTGTTTGCGCAACCGATTGGCCAATATCGGCGTTGATTGCCGAGCGGAAGCAGGGAGCCCGATCGATCTGGATCTCATGACTGATCGGGCGTACAAATACCTTTGCGAAACGAGCGATGATGGTTGGTTGATTGCTGGTGGCGATCAAACCAAGTTGAACCGCCCCGACACAGCGCATGCTGAAATCTGGCGGTTCGGCCCCGACAATGAAGCAGAGGGGGGTATTTCCTTCTCCATGGTCGATGCCGTTTTGAAAGCCATTCGCTTCGCACCGGTTATGCTGAAACCAAAGAAAATCAACTTGACCCCGGCCAACGAGCTGGAGTTGTTGCTGGACTATGATCCGGGCAGCGTGGCCGGTCAGTTGTTTGGTTTGTTCAGTTCCGTTCTTTCATGTCCGTGCGGAGATTATGGCAATCCGTTCCACATCACCCTGGTCCGTGGCGTAAAGTTCCGCAACGACCAGGCACAAAACGACTATTTGACTGAAAAGCAAACGGTCGTGGACCACTGGCGGCAGGAATACCCTGATGGCGTGATGTTCAATGATGGTGGCATCGACCTTTTCAAAAACCGGGAGGAAATCCTCTCGCACTATTCACCAACACTCAGCGCAGGCATCGAAGCAGATCCGGATGCCCTGCGGAAACTCCGTCGAGGCGGAGTGGAATAGTTAAACCGGAGACACGAATGCTTGAGATCAAAAACTTGCACGCTCGCATCGCGGAAGATGAAACAGAAATCCTGCGCGGCATTGACCTCACCGTCAACGCTGGCGAAGTGCACGCCATCATGGGCCCAAACGGCTCCGGCAAGTCCACGCTGTCCTACATCCTGGCCGGCAAGGACGACTATGAAGTCACCGAAGGTGAGATCCTTTTCAACGGCGAAAACATGCTCGACATGGAGCCGGACGAGCGGGCGGCTGCCGGCATGTTCCTGGCGTTCCAGTACCCGATCGAAATCCCGGGTGTTGCGACCATGGAATTCCTTAAGACTGCAATGAATGCGCAGCGCAAGGCGCGCGGCGAAGACACCCTGTCCATTCCGGATTTCATGAAGCGTGTTAAGGAAGCAGCGGCTCACCTGAACGTCTCCATGGACATGCTGAAGCGCCCGCTGAACGTCGGATTTTCAGGCGGTGAGAAGAAGCGTGCCGAAATCCTTCAGATGTCTCTTTTGGAGCCGAAGCTCTGCGTGCTCGACGAGACCGATTCCGGCCTCGACATCGACGCACTTCGGATCGTCTCCGACGGCGTCAACAAGCTGCGCGGTCCAGATCGGGCAATGGTTGTGATCACGCACTACCAGCGTCTGCTGGATCACATTGTCCCCGATGTTGTCCACGTCTTGTCCAAGGGCAAGATCGTGAAGACTGGCGACAAGGACCTGGCGCTTGAACTGGAGAAAAACGGTTACGCTGACATCATCAACGCAGCCGCTTGATAGGAGCCGCGACATGAACGCAAATGCACCCATCAGGAACACCCAGGCCGAAAGCGACCTGATCGACCGGTACGACGCGGCCAAGAGTGCGCTCGCAGGTTCCGTTGCCGTGTCAGCCTTGCGCGACAGCGCGCTTGGACAGATCAAGGACAAGGGCCTGCCGCACCGCCGCGTTGAGGAGTACAAATACTCCGATCTGCGCGCCTTCATGAAGTCTGCTGCACCACTGGCAACCGCTGCGGACAGTGCTGCCGTCAAAGGCGTTCTAGAGGCCTCTGAGACGTTCGGAGATCTGGATCGTTTCAAGATCGTTGTCGCCAACGGCAGTTTTGTTGCAGAACTGTCGGACATTGATGCGCTTGCTGCAGAAGGTGTCTCAGTCTCCAATCTCGCGGATGCACTATCCGGTGACGAAGGTGCACAGCTGCTGAAGTCGCCCAAAACCGGACCGAATGACGGTTTGGTTGCGCTCAACACGGCCTTTGTCCAGGGCGGAGTGGTTGTGACAGTCGCGGACGGCGCGGAAGTCTCCAAGCCGCTTGAGCTGGTTCAGCTGGCAACCGCAACCGGAGCACAGGTCGTCCGCAACAAGATCACGGTTGGCAAGAGCGCCAAGCTGCGTGTTCTGGAAAGCTTTTCAGGCGACACCGGTTATGGCGAGATCAATACCGTTTTTGACTATGACGTTGCGGATAATGCACATGTCGCAGCAACGCGTTTGATTACGGGGAAGACCGAATCTGCGCGGCTCCTGACGACAATCGCGACGCTGGGAGCTGAGGCCGAATTTAAATCGCTCGGTTTCATCGCCGGCCCGCAATTCGTCCGGAACCAGCAGTTCATCAACTTCACCGGCGAAAATTCCGAAGCCAAGATCTACGGTGTTTCGATGGCTGGTGGCCGCGATCTGGCCGATCAGACGCTGATTGTCGATCACGCAGTACCGCATTGTAACAGCCGTGAGTTCTTCAAGACCGTGCTCGATGGTGAAGCCCGCGGTGTTTATCAGGGCCGGATCAACGTTGCTCCGCATGCCCAGAAGACCGACGGTGAAATGATGACCCAGGCGCTGCTGTTGTCAGAAACAGCGGAAATGGCGAACAAGCCGGAGCTGGAAATCTTCGCTGACGACGTTTTATGCGCCCATGGTGCGACCAGCGGTCAGATCGATGAAGATCTTCTATTCTACCTCCGTGCCCGCGGTATACCCGAAGACGAGGCAACCACGCTTCTCGTTCTGGCTTTCCTTTCCGAAGCCATTGAAGAGTATGGCGAAGATGACGTGACCGAAGGCCTGGAACAGCGGGTCCGCGACTGGCTGGCCGGTCACTGACGATGTGGTGGCGCGGGTTGGGCAAATCCGCGCACACTCTTGTTTTCCGTAAGGTGATGAAGCATTTCTGCGGAAAAGGATCTATGGAATAAGGAGCAGCGCCGCATGACGGTCGCAACCGCACAAGAGACCACGATAACAACGGCATACGATGTTGAGGCGATCCGCAAGGATTTCCCGATCCTTGCGCGCGAGGTCTATGGAAAGCCGCTGGTTTATCTCGACAATGGCGCTTCGGCGCAAAAACCACAGGCGGTGATCGATGCTGTGACCAAGGCGTACAGCCATGAATACGCCAACGTTCACCGGGGCCTGCATTACCTGTCCAATACGGCGACTGACAGCTTCGAAGCGGCACGGGAAAAGGTTCGCCGGTTTTTGAACGCCGGCACTGTCGATAGCATCGTTTTCACCAAATCGACGACGGAAGCGATCAATCTTGTTGCTTACGGGCTTGGCGGGAAGTTTTTCTCAGAGGGCGATGAGATCGTTCTGTCGATTATGGAGCAGCACTCCAACATCGTGCCTTGGCACTTCCACCGGGAGCGTCACGGAGCAAAGCTGAAGTGGGTCTATGTCCGTGAAGATGGCTCGTTTGATCTGGACGCGTTCAAGGACGCATTGAGCGAGCGGACCAAGCTCGTCGCGATCACGCATATGTCCAACGTCCTTGGCACCGTTGTTCCGGTCAAGGAGATCTGTGAAATCGCTCATGAGCGCGGCATTCAGGTCCTCGTGGACGGCAGTCAGGCTGCCGTGCATATGCCTGTCGATGTTAAGGACATTGGCTGCGACTACTACGTTTTCACAGGTCACAAGGTGTACGGCCCGTCTGGCATTGGCGTGCTCTACGGCAAGCCCGAACGCTTGGAGGCGCTGCGTCCGTTCCAGGGCGGCGGCGAAATGATCCTCGACGTGACTGAGGAAGATGTCACGTACAACGCACCGCCACACCGCTTCGAAGCCGGCACCCCGCCGATCGTTCAGGCAATTGGCCTTGGTGCTGCGCTGGATTACATGGATTCAATCGGCCGCGAGAACATTGCACGCCATGAGGAAGATCTAAAAATCTACGCACATGAAAAACTGCGCCAGATTAACTCGCTCCGGATTTTCGGCGATGCACCGGGGAAGGGGGCCATCATTTCATTTGAGATCGAGGGGGCCCACGCCCATGATGTCTCGACGATCATAGACCGGTCTGGCGTAGCGGTCCGTGCGGGCACACATTGTGCTCAGCCCCTCTTGGCAAAATATGGTGTAACCTCTACATGCCGGGCAAGTTTTGGGATGTACAATACGCGCGATGAAGTTGACGCGCTGTATGAAGCGCTCGTAAAGGCGCAGAGCTTCTTCGGGTAAGGACCGATGGACATGGATAACGCGACCACGATCGACACGAATTCAGCTGGTGAAGAGCCGCAAGCGGGTGCAAGCACCGAACGCGCTATTTCTCCGGCCGAACTCGAGCGACTGACGACAGACATCATAGGTGCTCTCAAATCTGTCTACGATCCCGAAATCCCTTGTGATATCTATGAGCTTGGACTGATATACAAGGTCGATATCGAGGATGACCGGTCGATCAATATCGACATGACCCTCACCGCACCGGGATGTCCGGTGGCAGGAGAAATGCCGGGTTGGGTTGAGAACGCGGTTGCCTCTGTTGCTGGCGTTGGGCCGGTAACTGTCGACATGGTTTTTGACCCGCCTTGGACACCGGATCGGATGTCCGATGAGGCCAAGGTTGCGCTCAACTGGTATTGAGTTCTCCCCTTTGTATCCTTAAGCTGAGGTCTTATATCAGGTTAAACTCCTGAGAGTGCTTGAGAGGACGAGATGGCTTCTGCCTCAAAATTCCAGGTCATGACATTGACCGATGCTGCCGCGGAACGGGTCTGCGAGCTTGTCGATAATGCTGACAAGCCGGCATTGGGTCTGCGCGTCGGCATCAAAAAAGGCGGCTGCGCCGGCATGGAATACGCCATGGATCTCGTCGAAGAGGCGAGCCCCGGCGATGATGTGATCGAAGACAAGGGTGCGAAGATCTTTGTCGACCCGTCCGCCGTGCTGTTCCTGCTCGGAACGGAGATGGACTTTGAAGTGACCAAGTTCCGGTCGGGCTTTGTTTTCAAGAACCCCAACGAAGTGTCTGCGTGTGGCTGCGGTGAATCTGTGTCTCTTCAGGCAGCGGACCTAAGCGCACATGCGCGGAACTAATTGATCAAACTCCAATATTTCAGGTGATAGCGTGAAGTTGTTTGAGCGGCTCAAGGCCGATGCTGCCCCGCAGTGGGCGTCTTATGTTGACCACGAGTTCGTTCGCGAGCTTGGCAAAGGGGAGCTCCCGCTCAACGCATTCAAACACTATCTGGTCCAGGATTATCTGTTTCTGATTCAGTTTGCGCGTGCTTATGCACTCGGGATTTACAAGAGCCCGACAGTTGGGGACATGCGTCAGTCACTGGACGGGGTTAAGGCCATCCTGGATGTCGAACTGGACCTACATCTGGAGCTTTGTGGCTCCTGGGGAATGGCACGCGAAGATATTGAAAGTGCCCCAGAAGATACGCCTACAATGGCATACACGCGCTTTGTTCTGGATGCCGGCATGTCCGGTGATCTCCTCGACCTGCAAGCGGCACTCGCCCCATGTGTGATCGGCTATGCCGAAATTGGGTCAGCGTTGATGAATACGGGCGCAGCCACCGAAAGCAATCCTTACAGCCGCTGGATCCAGGAATATTGCAGTGATGCCTATCAGGATCTGGCCAAGGGTTTTGCCAACTGGATTGATGAGACTGGGGACGTCTACCTGACCGAAGCACGGTATCCGCGGCTTTTGTCCTTGTTCGAAAAGGCAAGCCGATTGGAAGCTGGTTTCTGGCAGATGGGATTGGACGCTGCTGACTAGGTCCGGGAGATAGGTTCAGGAATTTGCCGTGAGCTATTAGGCAACATTTTCCTGATTTTCTTTCACTTCAAGATCGTTTTCGGTTTTTACGAGGTTGCGGCCGGCGTTTTTGGCCGCATACATTGCATCATCGGCACGCGAGACAATGGTATGCTCGTTGTCGTCCGGCTTATAGGCGGCCACACCTGCAGATATTGTTATGCGCCCGAGGTTTTCACCCGTCGAGCGCTTTACAAGTTCCTTGGCCATGACAGCTGCCCGGATTTTTTCTGCAACTTCAACAGCTTCTTCCATCCCGGCATGCGGCAGTATAATCGCAAACTCCTCGCCGCCGTATCTGCAAGCAATGTCTTGGCTAGAAATGTTTTGTTTCACTGACAGCGCCACAAGACGCAATACCTGATCGCCCGTCTGGTGCCCGTAGGTATCGTTGAACTTCTTGAAATGATCGATGTCCGTCATCAACAACGCAAACCCACGGCCACTCTCTATGGAGTTCCGGATAACCTTCTCGAGTGAATTGTCGAAGTGCTTGCGATTGTTAAGGGTTGTCAGCTCATCGATCAGGGATTCGTACCGGATCGCTTCAAGTGATGACTGCAAATTCTCAATGTGTTTCTTTGATTCCAAAAGCTGGCTTTCCAGCTTTCTGTTGGAAGCAACTGCATTCTGCGTGGATTTGACCAGATGCGTCACATAAAGCTTCAGTTTGTCTGGATCTGTGATCCCGGAGATCTTAAGGCCAGCCTGCTCGAGAGCGGCGCCGTAGTCGGATGTCGCATCTGCGCTCAGCTTCAGTGTCTCGACAATCTCTTCAACTTCGCGGGAGACTTTTGAACCGACATCATCGAGGCGGTCACCCAGACGGGTCGGGGACAAGAAACGGCCGTAAAGGGACAGCATCTCATCGGTGCTTATCCTTCCGTTTTCTTTTACAGCTTCATTGATTGCGCGGTTTAGGCCCTGGTTGTATCCGGCGGAATAGGTGTACCAGAGTTCATAAGATCGCGGATAAGCGGGTAAGGTGTTTTTCCTTATGTACCCGATCGCGGACTCACCGTATCCGATGGTCCTGATATGATCGTCCTTATCCGACATCAGTTTTCTCTCAGTCAAGTCTTCTTCGGTGGCCACCCCACACGGCCCGAATTCTTGACATCCAAAATCTGACGTAACGTTTAAGGACCAGTTAAATATATTCGTCGAGTCCCCTCTAGTTGGGGATTACGACGCTTTTTTTGCCCGTGGCTCGCGCAGAAGGAATGCTGGAATATGAACGCCCTCGCTGAAAGCCGGTGCGCTGTTGTCTTGCTTTTGTGGCTTGCTGCCGGATTTTTGAGAAATCTTTTGAACCCTGTTGCTTGAGCGCGTTTCTTCAACCTGCATTTCAGCGGCTGGCTCTTCACTTTTTCGGCGTGACTGACCACGCTTTTTCGGTGCTGATTTGCTCTGGCTTGCGTCGTTGTCGTTGCTTGAATCCGCCTTGGCCGATTTTGGCGACCGGCGCTTGGCTTTACGTTCCGCTGCGGCAGCCTCAAAGTCAATCGATTCGCCGATCCATTCGATCGACTGGTTTGTCAGCTCTTCGATTGCGCGCAAATACTTCTGATCGCTTTCCGTTACGAGCGTATACGCGGTGCCGCTGCGGCCAGCGCGTCCCGTTCGGCCGATCCGGTGCACGTAGTCTTCCGCATTGATCGGGACATCGTAGTTGAAGACGTGGCTGACCTCCGGGATGTCCAGGCCACGGGCCGCCACATCACTTGCAACGAGCAGTTTGATCGCGCCTTTCCGGAAGTTTTCCAGCATCATCATGCGGGTGCGCTGGTCCATGTCGCCGTGCAGGGCGCCGACATTATATTCGTGGCGCTCGAGCGACCGGAACAGCGTCGAGATATCGCGCTTGCGGTTACAGAAGACAATCGCGTTCTGAAGGTCTTCGGCACCTTCTAGAAGCTCGCGCAAGGCGGCGCGTTTGTCGTAGTCCTTGCCGCCAGCAGCCTTCAGTTGCTGCGTTACGTTTTCGGACGTTGAAGAGGTCGGAGCCACTTCGATGCGCGCAGGATTTTGCAAGAACGTTTCGGTCAACCGCTGTATTTCCGGCGGCATCGTTGCCGAGAAGAACAGGGTCTGCCGTGTGAACGGGATAAGCTTGCAGATCCGCTCAATGTCCGGAATGAATCCCATGTCGAGCATACGGTCAGCTTCATCGATCACAAGGATCTCGACGCCCTGAAGCAGCAGCTTGCCGCGCTCGAAGTGATCCAGCAGGCGGCCAGGCGTTGCGATCAGCACGTCGGTACCGCGATCGAGTTTCTTGTCCTGCTCGGCAAAGGAAACGCCGCCAATCAAAAGGGCAACATTCAATTTGTGGTTCGTGCCGTATTTTTCGAAGTTTTCCTGGACCTGAGCGGCCAGTTCGCGCGTCGGTTCCAAGATCAACGTGCGCGGCATACGGGCGCGGGCACGGCCTTTTTCAAGAAGGGGCAGCATCGGCAAAGTAAAGCTGGCGGTCTTGCCGGTCCCGGTCTGTGCGATGCCGAGGACATCGCGCCGTTCCAGGACTTGAGGTATGGCACCTGCCTGGATGGCTGTTGGATCTTTATAACCTGCCGCATCAACTGCAGCGAGGACCTTCTCGCTCAGACCGAGAGTATTAAATGACATGGAGCGCTTTGCCCGAATGTTGTGATTTAATGGCAGCAGTTCGTCTTGAACTGCCCTTCGCCGATTTGGCCACACCCTACATTTGTTCGCTGGTGAGTCAATGCATTGGTGAGGTTAAATATCAGAAATGTTCAGTATTTCTCTTGTCGTTTTGCCAACTCAGTTAATGGTTGGTCCGAAATCATGCGCAATAAAACTAGGTGTATGAGTGATCATACGCATAAAACTTTTACATTGCATGATTTCGTCGGTATTTATGTTAAATGCGACCTGAATGCCTGTTTTCCCATAACGCTTTGAATAAATTGGGCTCTGGCCGTATGCACCTTAGATATCAAGGTCGTCGGCAAATTCAGCATTATCCTGGATGAACCGGAAACGGGCCTCCGGTTTGTTGCCCATGAGCCGTTCAACTGTGTCATTGGTATCTGCTATGGCGAACTCGTCCACGCTGACTTTTAAAAGGGACCGTTTGGATGGATCCATGGTGGTTTCCTTCAGCTGAGCGGGCAGCATCTCGCCGAGACCCTTGAAGCGGCCGATTTCAACCTTCGATTTGCCCTTGAAGGCGCTCGCCAAGAGCTCGTCCTTGTGCATGTCGTCGCGTGCGTAGAGGGTCTTTCCGCCTTGGCTCAAACGGTAGAGTGGTGGCACCGCAAGATAAAGATGACCACCGCGGATCAGTTCCGGCATTTCACGATAGAAAAACGTGATCAACAGCGAGGCGATGTGCGCGCCATCCACGTCCGCATCGGTCATGATGACGATTTTTTCATAGCGCAGATCCTTTTCGGCGTAGCTGGAGCGGGTCCCGCAGCCGAGCGCTTGAATGAGGTCCGCAAGCTGCTGATTGGCGACCAGCTTGTCGCGGCCAGCATTGGCGACGTTGAGGATCTTACCGCGCAGCGGCAAGACGGCCTGGTTGGCACGGTTTCGAGCCTGTTTTGCCGATCCGCCCGCCGAGTCGCCCTCAACGATGAAGAGTTCCGTTCCTTCCGACTGGCTGATCGAGCAATCTGCCAGCTTTCCTGGGAGACGAAGTTTGCGCACGGCCGTCTTGCGGGCGACGTCTTTTTCCTGGCGCCGCCGAAGGCGTTCTTCGGCACGGTCGATTACCCATTCCAAAAGCTTGTTGGCTTGATTGGGCGAGGCGGTCAGCCAGTGATCAAAGGCATCGCGAACCGCGGTCTCGGCAACGCGTGTCGCTTCGTTGGTGGCCAGTTTATCTTTGGTCTGACCAACAAATTCGGGTTCCCGGATGAAGACCGAGAGCATCCCGCCCGCAGATGTCATGACGTCATCGCCGGTAATGATTGAGGCCTTCTTGTTGTTGACCAGTTCGCCGTAGGCTTTCAGGCCTCGTAGGAGCGCGTAACGGAAACCGGCTTCGTGCGTGCCGCCCTCCGGGGTCGGGACGGTGTTACAGTACGAATTAATGAACCCGTCGCCTGCAAACCAGCTGACGGCCCATTCAACAGATCCATGTTTGCCGGTCTTGTCAGTCCGGCCCGAAAAGACTTCCTCGACAACCCGGCGTTCCTTGCCGAGGCGCTCTTCCAGAAAGTCCCGCAGGCCGCCGGGGAAGTGGAAGACGGCCTCTGCCGGGGTTTCGTCCTTCTCTGAAATCAATTCTGGAGCGCAGTGCCAGCGAATTTCGACGCCGCCAAACAGATAGGCTTTCGAGCGCGCCATCTTGAGCAAGCGCGCCGGCTGGAATTTCGCGCCCTTGCCGAAAATCGTCTCGTCCGGCTTAAAGCGGACCATCGTGCCGCGGCGGTTTTGAGTGTCGCCGATATGCTCTAGCGGGCCTTGCGGATGACCGCGGCGGAAAATCTGACGATAAAGCTTGCGGCTTCGGGCCACTTCGACAACCAGTTCGTCCGACAGGGCATTAACGACAGACACACCAACGCCGTGCAAACCGCCCGAAGTCTCGTAGACCTTGCTGTCGAACTTACCGCCGGCGTGCAAGGTGGTCATGATGACTTCCAGTGCCGACTTGTCCTTGAACTTTGGATGCGTATCGTCCGGTATGCCGCGGCCGTTGTCCGTGATGGTCTAATAGCCGTCCGCACCAAGGGAGACATCGATCCATGTGGCGTGTCCGGCAACGGCCTCATCCATTGAGTTGTCGATGACTTCGGCAAAAAGGTGGTGAAGGGCCTTTTCGTCCGTGCCGCCAATATACATACCCGGACGTCTGCGAACGGGTTCCAGTCCCTCCAGAACTTCGATATCGGCAGCTGAATAATCGCTGTTTTCGGCAGCAGCTTGTGACTTCTTTCGTGCCTCAGAGAGATCCGCAACAGGCGTCGGTGCAGGTTTGGGTGCCGGTGCTGGTTCCGATCCAACTGAATTGGAAACAGCTGCATTGCCTGCAAAAAGATCGTCTTTTCCGCTCATTGCGTATCGCCTGATGGGTACTTGGTTTTATTAAACTGCGCTGACCGCGCATCTGATCACGCCGGTCCTACACCGAATCATGGTTCAGTTTGAAGTACAAACATAGAACAGCCAAGGAAATTGGCCAAAAGCCCCCGTTTTCCCCAGCGTTGACGCGAATTGGCATCACTCGAGGCCTTTTGAAGATATGGAAACCGATCGTCAACCTGCGTGTGTTTCGATTGGGGCTGAGGAGGGGCGGCAAATTGTGCCTATTCAGCAACACTTGGCGGCAAAGTATTGCGGTGCCTTCATGGAACCGCTTGATGCCCATGTTCGGCCATGATTGCGGTACACGAGTGGATCAACACGTAGCGCTCGGCACAAAAATGGCTGCCAGGTTGCGCGATGGTTCAATGCGTTACGGCGGTTTTGCTGGGGCAGGGCGCGCAGCCCAACTAAGGCCAGATTGATCGCTCACATTTGGGACATCACGCAATCGTTTCAAGACGCATGGTGAGGTGTCAAACATTCAAGCATCAGCTTGGTGTAACAGATGAATGGGATTTGTGCCCGTGACGATGAATATCGTTCGCGGGAAAATAGTGTGAACGGGATGTACAGCAAGAAGACACATCGTCAGCACTTAAGCGTCAGCGCGGCCGTTGTCGGCGTGCTCGCCTTGATGATGGCAACAGTGCCGTCAGAGGCGTTTGACGGCCAACCGGCCGCGCCCGGACCGATCAATCCGTCTACCATGTCGCCTAATGAAGCTCTGCGCACTGGTGCCCGCCAATACTATTCTGGCGATAAAACAGCGGCGATCTCGTCTTTGAAATATGCCGCAGAAAACGGGCAGACCATGGCTGCCTGGAAACTTGGCGATATGTACGCCAAGGGCGACGGTGTTCAGGAAGACGACTACAAGGCTTTTCAGTATTACAGCCAGATTGTTCGGGATCACGGCAATGACAGCCCGGATTCGCCGGACGCACCTTTTGTCTCCAGCGCCTTTGTGGCACTTGGCTCCTATTACCTGAGCGGGATTGATGGCGCCGTCATAAAAGATGAAGGACAAGCCCGCAGGATCTTCACGCACGCAGCCTCTTATTACGGCGATGCAGCCGCCCAGTTTCATCTTGGTGAAATGTACCGGGAGACCAACAGCCGCATGGCGGTGCGCTGGTATAATCTTGCTGCGCTCAAAGGCCATGTCGGTGCTCAGGCCAAACTCGGCGAAACGCTTTACTCTCTTGGATCTTCCGACAAGAAAAAAGCGCGTGGTTTGATGTGGTTGACTGTTGCCCGCAAACAAGCAACCGGCAAGGATACAACCTGGATCAACAACCTGCATGAACAGTATTTTGCCGTCGCGCCGGAACCGGTTCGTGCAGAAGCACGGTCCTTGGCCGATACGTGGCTTGAAAACAACCGTCCGGATATGCTGACGGCACAGCAGGTTCCAACGCAGTAATTTGCATAATGCGGTTTTGACTGCAGGAATCCCTCCAAACACACATCGTGAAGTTAAGAACGCATGCTTTGTGCAGGCGATGCCCAACCAAAGTCAATCAAAGGATCGGTGTATCCGCCAAATCGTCCGGTGACGCATGTTGAATGGGCGATACCTCGGGAATCTCCAGAGCTTGCGGGCAGGGGGCGTTGCTCATCTTCCAGGACGTGTTGTTCAGAACCATCGAACATGTCGCCATTTTTGGGCTGGAGCCGCTGGATAAGCAGATGGAGTCGCCGATGCTGTAGTCCTCACCCTGATATCGGCACGTGCAGGGCACGTTCGGTTTGGCCGTCTCTTGGGCTTGAGATTCGGTAGAAACAAATAGAGAACCGCTCGACAGGAGTGCCACATTCAAAGCGGCAAAAAAGTTTGCGGAGCGCAGCTTGAAGCTGCGCCAGGAGAAAAACCCGCTTTTCGCCGGTGCGGGCCAGTGGCCTTGGTCCTTTATCCCATTAATGAAAACATAGCATGCCGGCGAAGGATCGCAAACGGCATAGACCAGCCAATGTCTTCAATGCAGTGGATATAAAGGCACCGGGGCATCGGCATTCAGGCGGCGAGTTTAACCCACACGGGAACATGGTCGGACGGCTTTTCCCAGCCGCGAACATGTTTGTCGATCCCGCAGCCGAGCATTTTGTCGTTCGCCTGCGGCGACATCAAAATGTGATCAATGCGGATGCCGTTGTTTTTCTGCCAGGCTCCGGCCTGATAGTCCCAAAAGGTGAACGTTTCCGGAGCTTCGGAGCAGGCGCGGATGGCTTCGGTCATGCCAAGATGCGTAAGGGCGCGGAATTTCTGCCGGCTTTCGGGCTGAAACAGAGCATCGTCCGTCCAGTTTTCCGGATTTTTCGCATCGATCGGATCCGGGATGACATTGTAGTCGCCCAGGAGAATGAATGGCACTTCTTCCGCAAGCCGTTTTTCCGCATGGACCAACAACCTTTCCATCCTGCCAAGTTTGTAGTGAAATTTTTCGGTCCCTAGCGGGTTGCCGTTAGGCAGATAGAGGCAACCAAAGCGGACAACGCCGTCTCCGAGCGTTACCGTTGCTTCGATATAACGCGCCTGTTCGTCGTCGTCATTTCCTGGAAGCCGCCGTTCAACGTCTTCCAGAGGCGTTTTTGAGAGGATAGCGACACCGTTGAAGCCTTTTTGCCCATGGGTTTCGACGTTGTAGCCGAGATCTTCAAATGGTTGGCGCGGAAAGTTTTCGTCGACCGACTTGATCTCCTGCAAACACGCAACGTCGGGCGAGGCTTCTTTCAGCCACTCCTGCACCGTTTCCAGCCGTGCCTTAACGCCGTTGATGTTCCAGGTGGCAATTTTCATTACTAGTCTCCGCCGCTCTCTGCGCCGCATCATATGCGAAGGAGATCGTTTGTCGCCCATGTTCTGAACATATGCCCAGCCATTAGTATCCGACCGGCTCTGTCGTTGAACCAACAGCTTGGTGAAGGCTGGTTCTTAGATCGTGAAGCTCGTGCCGCAGCCGCAACCGGCAACAGCATGCGGATTGTTGATCTGGAAGGCCTGACCGATCAGATCGTCGACGAAGTCGATCTCTGATCCGCCCATATATTGCAAGGAAATAGAATCGATCAGCACAGTCGCGCCGAGTTTCTCGATCACCAGATCATCGTCTTCCTGTGCGCCGACGACGTCATATTTGTATTGCAGACCCGAGCATCCGCCGCCCTCAACGCTGACGCGCAGCATGCTGCCGGAAGCTTCCCCTGACAAAATCTTGGCAATGCGCTTGGCAGCGCGATCACTGACTGTTACTCGATTTTCAAGCGTTTCGGTCATGTTCTACTGACTCGCTGTGTCGGCGCCCAATAGCGGCGCGACAAAATTGAATTAACCCGATAGTTAAGATCTCAAAGCACAAGCGTCAATAACTGGGCCAGTACCGGTGCGTTATTCAAGGGGACGGGCAGTGAACGACAATTGGAAGAAAATCCAGGCAGACATCGGGTATGGGGCGCAATCCCTTGCAGTCTATGCTCAAAACCCTTTCAAAAGCAGGGGCCGTCTCTTTCCAGAGGCGGAAAGTCCGACCCGGACACCTTTTCAGCGAGATCGGGACCGGATCATCCATTCTTCCGCCTTTCGGCGTCTCAAGCATAAGACACAGGTGTTTGTGTATCATGAGGGAGATCACTTCCGCACGCGTTTGACGCACACGATTGAGGTCTCGCAGATCGCACGCTCGCTCGCCCGGGCACTGCGGCTGGATGAGGATCTCGCAGAGTGTCTTGCACTTGCACATGATCTTGGACACACGCCTTTCGGCCATGAGGGCGAGGATGTCATGCATGAATGCATGGCGCCGTTTGGAGGTTTTGATCACAACGCCCAGTCCTTGCGGGTCGTGACCCATCTGGAACACCGATATGCAGAGTTTGACGGGCTGAATCTCGCCTGGGAAACCCTGGAAGGCCTTGTGAAGCACAACGGTCCACTCGTCGATGATGCCGGTGCACCGCTTGGCAAATTCAAAGACGGTGAATTGCCTTTCGCGATCCGGGAGTATCAAAGACAGCAGGATCTGATGCTTGGAACATGGCCGAGTGCTGAGGCACAAGCTGCTGCGATTGCAGATGACATCGCCTACGACGCGCATGATCTTGACGATGGACTTCGGGCTGGCCTGTTCGCGATCGACGACATGCGGGAAGTTCCGTTTCTCGCAGATATTCTTGCAGAAGTGGATCACAAGTATCCAGGCCTTGAAGAAACGCGGCGGATCCACGAGATCGTCCGCCGCAGCATCACCCGGATGGTGGAAGACGTTATTCAGGAGGGCGTGCGCAATATCAGCGAGTTAGATCCGCAAAGCGTCGAAGACGTGCGTTCGGCCGGAAAATGCCTTGTCGGGTTTTCACCTTCCATGATCGCGGCCGAAAAGGAAGTGAAACGGTTCTTGTTCGCACGAGTCTACCGCCATGAGGATGTTTTGTCGGTCCGCCGTCTTGTTGCCCGTGTCGTCAGAGATCTATTTGCGCGTCTTCTTGCCGAGCCGGACCTGATGCCGGCCCCTTGGGACAAGGGCTTGGAGAACCTTGACGAGACCAGCAGGGCCCGGCGCGTATGTGATTATGTTGCTGGCATGACTGATCGTTATGCGATCGAAGAACACCGCAGACTGTTTGACGACACACCAGATTTGGGGTAGGCGCAGGGTCAAAATCGGATCCCCGCCGCGCCAAAGGGCTTCTCGCTGGCGCGTGCAGGGTCGTTGTGTTTGAAGCTTCAACCCTGACCGGTGCCTGAATGAACATCTTTGCCGAGTTCACGCGACGCGTGAAAAAATGTCTCGAAGCGCTTGAATTAGAAGGACCGGACGGCAATGCGCCAGATCTGTCCCGCGTTGTCGTCGAGGCACCTCGGGATCCGGCTCATGGGGACTTTGCGACCAACGCGGCAATGGTTCTTGCAAAGCCGCTTGGCATGAAGCCGCGTGATTTGGCAGAGCGTTTGGTTGCCGAACTTTCAAAAGACCCGGAAATTACCGAAACCACGGTCGCAGGGCCCGGGTTTATCAATCTGCGGGTCGACCCGAGTGTCTGGCGAAAGATACTTGGGAGTATTCTTGCTGAAGGCCTTGGTTATGGCGGCAGGAAGACCGCTGATCCTTCCAAGGTGAATGTTGAATATGTCTCCGCGAACCCGACCGGCCCGATGCATGTCGGACATATTCGCGGTGCCGTGGTTGGCGATGCGCTTGCCAATTTGCTGGCATTTGCCGGCAATGAAGTGGTCAAAGAATACTACATCAACGATGCCGGCTCTCAGATCGACACACTCGCTCGCAGTGCTTTTCTTCGCTACCGCGAGGCACTCGGCGAAGATATCGGCGAGATCCCGGCAGGCCTTTATCCCGGAGATTACCTCATCCCGGTTGGTGTTGCGCTGAAGGACGAATTCGGCAGTGATTTGCTCGATCAGGACGAAGCCGATTGGCTCCCGAAGGTCAAGGAACGGGCAATTGCTGCGATGCTGGATTTGATCCGCTCGGATCTCGCCGCGCTCGGTGTTGAGCACGAGGTCTTTTTCTCCGAACGATCTCTGCATGAACGTAGTGGCAGCAACGGGTCAAAGATTGATCACATGCTCGATGGTCTGCGGGCTAAAGACCTTGTGTATGAAGGTACGCTTCCGCCGCCCAAGGGCCAGGTCCCGGAAGACTGGGAAGACCGCGAACAGACACTGTTCCGGGCAAGCGATTTTGGGGACGATACCGATCGGGCGCTGAAAAAGTCAGATGGCTCCTACACGTATTTTGCTGCCGATGTTGCGTATTTCGAGGATAAGTTCCAGCGCGGTTTCAAGGAAGCGATCTACGTGCTTGGTGCGGACCATGGCGGTTACGCCAAACGTTTGCAAGCGGTCGGCAAGGCTGTTTCCGGCGGCGATACCGAAGTTATTGTCCGTTTCTGCCAGCTTGTGAAACTCATGCGCGACGGCGCGCCGGTGAAGATGTCAAAGCGGTCGGGTGATTTTATCACCTTGCGCGAAGTGGTCGACGAAGTGGGATCCGATCCTGTCCGGTTCATGATGTTGTTCCGGAAAAACGATGCACCACTCGACTTTGATTTCAAGAAGGTGACGGAGCAGTCCAAGGACAATCCGGTCTTTTACGTTCAGTATGGTCATGCGCGCTGCTGTTCTGTCTTGCGGCAGGCCGCAGAAGAACTGTCCAGGCAAGATTTGAGTGATTCTGTACTCGCGAGTGCCGACTATTCCCTGCTTGATGACATCGGTGAGCTTGAATTGATCGGCAAAATGGCTGAGTGGCCAAAAGTTGTCGAGGCAGCTGCCGATACTCATGAGCCGCATAGAATCGCGTTTTACCTGCATGAACTTGCAAGTTCACTGCACGGTCACTGGAATAGAGGCAAGGAATTGCCTCATTTACGTTTTATTGATTCTAGTAACACGAAATTAACCGTAGCGCGTGTTGCTTTGGTTCGTGCAGTATCCTTGGTACTTTCGTCAGGCTTGGCGATTCTCGGTGTACAAGCTCCTGAGGAAATGCGCTGATATGCCTTGTGAGGAGTGATCAGGGTATATTGATAAAACGTAGCGTAACGAAACCGGTTCTTTAGAGCGCTCATGTCAGACGAATACGACAAAAAGCGGCCAGATACGGCAGAGACCCCGGCACCGTCCGGGGGAAACCGGCCGTCTGGTGAAGATCCGCTGATTGAATTGGCGCGCATTGTCCATAATAACAAGCAATTGGGGGCGCCGGTGAGCAGCGGCCGGGTTGGAAGCACTGATTATTTCGCAGACTTGGATGATTTCGCGAGTGAACCGAAACCCGATGCAGCTCCATATCCAACGCGCCAGGACCGCGCATTCGGCGCCGGGCAATCACCAGAAATTCCGCGCTCCGACGACACGCGTTTGAACGAACAGCCGCTGTTTGATGCGCCGCAGCCCGCGCCTGAAGCCGGGTCATATGCATCTGTAGACAGTGTGCAGTCTTCCGAAGCCTCTGCTCCGGGCTTTCAATCGCAGCCGGTTACTGGGGGAAGTGCGCCTGGCTGGCCTCAGGTGCCGCAGCTCGATACGATTGAAGCCACCGCAGCAAATGCGATGAACCGACCGGCAGCATCTGCGCCTACACCGTCAGTCTCAGAGCCAGCGCAACCAGCCTTCCAACCATCTTCTCCGCCTCAACCGCGCGGACCGGCTGTCAATTTCGGGCGTGATTTTGGAACAGGTTTGGCAGCTTCTGTTGCGAATGATCTTGAACAGAACTTGACCGCTGAACTTGAAGATGAGCTAAAGGGCGCCCTACGTCAGACCATCGACCCTCCCGAAGAACAGGATTACGGCCAGGGTACCGCGTCCGCGCCGGTAGCTCCAGAACCAGAAGCTCCGCCGCAAACCCAGCAGCCAACTTCAAATTACTATTCTGGCAGGTACCAAGCGCAGACGGCAAGCTACAGCCAAGCACCGGCTCCGGCGCGATCCGAAAACTATCCGGACACAGTAACGCCGGATGATTCCGTAAGCCGCGCCAGCGACCCGCGTCCGGTATTCGGTTCGGAAACGCCTCCTTATACGCAGGCTTTTGAACATCCGGCGCAGAACATACAGCCTGAGGGCTATTCGCCGTCCGCTCTGGCATCGCAACGGCCGGCAATCAACGAAGATGATCTGTTTGCTGCCCTAACCACGCCACAAGGTGGCGCGGCTTCTGAAAGTGCGCCTCAGGCCTCCGAGGACAATCAGAAATCAATCGCCGGGATCGATACGCTTCTGGCAGATCTCGATTTTCCGGAACGGGATGACCGGGCGCGTCAACAAAGCTCGGCAGAGAATTCATCTGAGCCAGCCGCGGCACAAGCTTCGGCAGAAACGAAGGCCACTGTGGCCGGTTATGCTGCCGAGGCTCCGGGTCGGCAAACAGCTGATGACATCGACGATATGGCCTGGCCGGCAGCTGCAGACGCTGTTCGCGACCTTAGCGATGATGACACACCGCCGCCGCCGGAAGGTTATGATCTCGACGCTGTCGCACGGGCGATGCAGGAGAGTGACCCAACCTTGAAGGGCAGTGGGGTTTTGCCGCCGCACTCCCGCGCAGAGCAGGCTGCGGTTCCGCATGCCGAAGAGCGCTCCCGCCGGGGTATCTTTGTTGCTGCCGGTGTCTTGGGCGTTGCTGCACTTGGCGCAGTCGGCTTCTTCTTCCTCGACACCGACACGATTGCAGTCCCGGATGGCCCGCCGCCTGTGATTAGTGGCCTGCAAGAGCCACTCAAAATTTTCCCGGAAGAGCAGGATCCGTCCGCCGGCAACAATCAGTCTGCCAAGCTGATTTACGATCGCGTTGATGGACGCAACGAAAATGCGCCGACGCAGCTCGCGCGTCCGGAAACACCTGAACCTGCCTCCTTGCCGCCAGCACCTGCCGGTGTTCAATCCGGTGCTGAACTCGTTCCTGGAGCAACCAAGCGGGTCCGGACAGTTGTTGTTCGTCCGGACGGAACCATAGTGTCGGGCGAGGATGCGGCCCCAGCAGCGACCGGCACCGCACAGCCCACGGCGCCTGCACCAGCTGAGCCCCGTGTTGTTGCAACTCAGCCGATTACGGCGACACCTTCGCCAGAACCTGCAGCGGCTCCGACACCGGCTGAACCGGCTGCCGCAACGCCTCAGCCCGCTACACCGGCACCGACAACACCTGCAATCGTTGCTGCAGCAGAACCTGCTGCGCCGGTTGAAGAGCCTGCCGGACCTGTGCCGACTGTCCTGCCGCGTAAGAAACCCGCTGCCCCTGTGCAAGTTGCGCAAGCACCTGCAGCTGCAACAAATCCGGCGGCAGCAACTCAGAACAATGGTCCACTGAACTTGTCTCAACCGGCGTCGGCTCCAGCGTCCGCTACGACTACGGCACCTGCCGCAGCGGCTGCTGGCACCGGTTCGATACCGGCCGGAACGTATATCGTTCAGGTGACGTCTCAGCGCTCAGCGGCGGCTGCGAGCGATGCCTATTCATCGCTACAACGTCGGTACCCGTCGATTATCGGGAATGTGAATGCCGTGATTGTGGCAGCCGACCTCGGCGATCGGGGAGTCTTTTACCGGGCCCGGATTCCAACGGGATCGCGTGACGAAGCCATCCGGTTGTGTGAACAGCTGCAAGGCGCTGGCGGCGACTGCTTCGTCCGCAGGCAATAGACCAGGGCACACCAATACAACGATTTAGATGGCCGGGTTTTCCGGTCATTTTTTATTCGGCGGCTGTCATCTTGACTTGGGGCTGCAAACCGAGAAGGTGCGGGGTCATGTGCCGGTAAACATCGGAAATTGCGTCGATTGCCAGACGGACGGCAGGTTCACGCCGGACATCTCGGTGAACGATGATATGCTCCGGATTGGTGAGTTCCGGCAAGGGTTCCATGACCCGTACGAGGTCTGGATGCCGGTCACCCATGAAGACTGGAATCAATCCAAGGCCGGATCCGCTCGCGATCATGTTCATCATGGTGGTCATGGTGTTGGTGCGCAGCCTGGGTGGCGCGGGCAGGCGTTCTGCGAGCCAGCGATTATGAGCCGGATACCAGAGGTCGTCTGGCGTAAATCCAAGCCAACTGCACGCTGTGTACCGGGCTTCTTCAAAAACAGATGGGTGGGCCGCCGCGTAGGATTTGCTTGCATAGACGCCGTAAGCGAGATCTCCGATCTTCCGGGCAATCAGTGTATCGGTCTCCGGCAAGCAGTTTCTGATCTGCAATTCGATGCTGCGGCTTTGGTGATCGACATGGTTGTGGCTGGAGATCAGCTCAAGCTCAATGTCCTTGAGCCGTTCATCCAGAAGAGGATACATGTCCGTCAGGACACGGGCGCGCACCTCATCGACGGCAACGCGAACAACCCTGAGCGAAGCACCTGCCAGATCTGGCATGATGCGCGCCGCTGCATCCGCACGTTGACGCATATCCGCGGCAAGTGGAATGAGCCTTTGGCCCGCTTCAGTGGGTTTGAGACCAGAGGGTGTTCTGTCAAACAGCCGCGCTCCGACGCGGTCCTCGAATGCTTTCAAGCGCCGGCTGAGCTGCGGGTGACTGATGTCCAAAGCCTTTGCTGCGCCGGATAAAGACCGTGCGCGGGCCGCAGCATCCACGAGTTTAAGATCATCCCAATTCATGAAAGAAGTATACGTATTCGCTTGGAAGGAGGCAACGGTATGCGTATTCGCATGGGGTGGATAGGAAACTGGCATCTGTTTCGACAGACTTCTGAGTGATAATTATCAATCATCAAGAACACGATCTGGAGCCTTCGCCTTGACACCACCTGCCGCCATCGGCCAGCGCGAAAACATCCCCGCTGCATTGTTCTTGGCGCTCCTGGGCATGTCAGCCTTCACGCCGATTTTTGCGGCCGGGAAACTGGCAGGCGGTATGTTGCCGATCGTTGCTCTCGTGTGGCTTCGGTTTGCCGGCGGAGCCGCAACCATCTTGTGTGTTGCAAGCGTGAAGAAAATTCCGCTCCACAAGCAGTTAAGTCCTTTATGGAAACTCCACTTGATGCGAGCGGTGTGCGGTGTGGGAGGCTTGGCCTGTGCGGTCTATGCAGCGTCCGTGATGCCGCTTGCGGATGCGACTGCTATTGGATTGACCAAAGGCATCTTCGCGATTGCCCTTGCCGGGTTGATCCTGAAAGAGCTGGTGACCGGCAGGCATTGGATAGCCGGAGCGATGAGTATGCTCGGTGCCTATCTCGTCGTTCAATCGGCTGACAGTGTGGCTCAGAATTCGGAGATGGCGATCGTTGGGGCCATTGCAGCGATTGCAAGCGCGCTCTTCATGGCTGCGGAAAGCTTGATCATGCGCTATATCGCCCAGCGCGAAGATACAGTTACGATCCTGGCCTATGTGAACGTGTTTGCAGCGTTGTTTTTGGCTGTGCCAGTGATTTGGCTGATCGCCAAAGACGGCATTGCGGTGAGCGATCTGATTGCGTTCGCATGGCTTGGCCCTCTCGCAATTGTTGGCCAGTCTTTCAACATTTCGGCCTACCGACGTGCTGGCGCAGCAACCCTTGCCCCAGCGTTTTACGCCACCGTCGTTCTCTCGGCGTTGTTTGGTTATGCCGTTTGGGGCGAAGTGCCGGGCCCTGAAGCTCTTGTTGGAGCGCTGCTGATCTTGGCCGGGGGCGCCGTCCTAACCCTGCGCCTCGGCCGGTAAGCACCTATTTCAATAGCGCGTTTGCAAGGAACGGCAGGCTTTCGTCCATCCGGTAGTCTATCGACGAGTGGGTGTCGTTAAACTCTTCGTAGACGTGATCAACACCGGCGGCCTCAAGCTTTCGTTTCAAACGGCGTGCGCCATAGACCAGATTGTATTGGTCGATGTACCCGCAATCGATCCAGAGCCCCTTCATGGATTTCAAGGCATCGGTATGTGCGTCGACCATTTGCACAGGATCCCAGGACAGCCAGGCATTCCAGCGGTCTTCAATGATTTCGCAAGTCTCTAGGTCAACCGGTAAGCGAATCCCGCAGAAGGTGCCCGGCGACGGATCCGGATCGTAGGTCGCTGCCATCGCGAACGTAATCAGATCGAGCAACGCGCAGCCGTGATACATCGGACAGACTTCAAACCAGCGAACAAAAGCCTCAAAAGACCCATGTTTCTGGATTGCTCGCAGCGCACTCGGCATTTCCGGCAGGTAACAGAGTTCAAACGCCATATCTCCGGAGTGACAAGCCGCTGCGGACCAAACGTCTGCATGTTTCATGGCGTGAACAATGGCGCCATAACCGCCGGAGGATTTACCGAACAATCCGCGTTTGCCGTTGCCGCCGCAGCCGAATTGGCCTTCGACAGCTTGGAGCATGTCCGTGGTAAGCCACGTTGCCCAAGGCCCCATCGCTGCGCTGTCGATGTACTGGTTGCCACCGAGCGCGTGAAACAGTCCGTGAAAGCGACAACAACCGGCGGGAGTGCGCCATCATGGATCAGCCGGTCCAAACGCTCCGGAACGTTTTCGCCAAAATTCTTCCAGTTCGCATGCGCCGGGCCACCGGACGTATAGCCAACGATATCTACCAGAAGCGGCAGCCCAGTGCCGTCATGTCCATTGGGGATATAAACGACCACTTCGCGCGTTGCCGGGTCGCCAAGCCGGTTTTGGGTCAAGATTTCAGATGTGACGGATATCCGGTGCAAATTGCCTGCCGGAATGTCATGGAGCGCACGCATGGAAAGTTACTCCGTTTGAAAAAGGATTCTTAGATTTAGATCGCAAGTTCGCATCCTGAGCGCAAGTGCGCTTGCCGGTGAACCGGACCTTTCTTGACGGGCAGGGGTGGTGCCGGTAAGCGATGATTATGATCAAAGCCTTTATTTCCGGCTGCGCCGGCACAAGTCTCTCCGCTGCTGAACAAGCGTTTTTCAAAGAGCATAATCCCTGGGGACTGATCCTGTTTGCCCGGAATGTCGACAATCCAGCGCAGGTTCGGGAATTGACCCGCTCTTTTCGCGATGCCGTCGGCCGGGCAAATGCGCCGGTGCTCGTTGATCAGGAGGGCGGCCGGGTGCAGAGGCTACGGCCGCCGCATTGGCGCAAATATCCAGCACCCAAGCTTTTCGGAGATCTCTACAAGACGGATAAAACTGCTGGAAAACGGGCGGCGTTCCTGGGCGCGCAGCTGATTGCCGCCGATCTATCCGAGGTCGGAATTAACATCGACTGTTTGCCGTGCCTTGATGTCCGGTTTCCGGACACCGTCGATGCGATTGGAGATCGTGCGCTTTCAGATGATCCGGAGACTGTTGCCATCCTTGGGCGCGAGATGATCAATGGGGCTATCGCCGGGGGTGTTCTACCTGTCATCAAACATATTCCGGGGCATGGCCGCGCCAAGGTGGACAGTCATCTTG
>ERZ1740067.787-NODE-787-length-24092-cov-10.853767_pt1 | contig 24092 bp, 15 predicted proteins | sample MGYA00581736_ERZ1740067 | MGnify/ENA primary metagenome ERZ1740067 (study PRJEB43018, sample SAMN04849236) | marine metagenome | isolation source: floating plastic debris | place: Pacific Ocean | collected 2008-08-27 | study: EMG produced TPA metagenomics... | reverse complement strand
TGCTACCCCCTCAGCAAATTCTCAATATCCGCTGCGGCTGTCGGCAGCGCTCGGCTAAGAATTTCATTGCCGCCCGGCGTGATCAAAATATCGTCTTCAATCCGTATGCCGCGAACGTCGCTAAACTGTTCGAGGCGGTCCCAGTTGACCATTTCAGCATAGCGATCGCGGTTCTTCTTATCGTTCAAAATCGCCGGCACCTGATAGAAACCCGGCTCAATCGTAACGGCCATGCCCACTTCTAGCGGTCGATTCAATCTCAGGAAAGCCAGGCCAAAGCGATCGCTGCGCTGGCGGCCTTCCGCATAGCCCGACAGGTCACCCAAATCTTCCATATCGTGCACATCTAGCCCCATGAGGTGCCCGACGCCGTGAGGGAAAAACAGCGCATGTGCATCTTGCTCGACTAGGTCATCCGGGTCTCCTTTCAAGATGCCAAGGTCCACCAGTCCGGCAGCGAGGATACGGCAGGCAATGAGATGGATCTCCTGATATTCTGTGCCCGCTTGAGCCTTTTCAATACAGAAATCGTGCGCTGCTAGCACGACGTTATAGATGTCGCGCTGGGTGGGTGAAAACTTGCCGCCAACAGGCCAGGTGCGGGTGATATCTGAAGCCCAGCCGTCAATGGTTTCTGCCCCGACGTCGGCAAGCAGCAGGTCGTGAGGCGCAAGGCGATTGTGATAGCGATGGTTGTGCAGGACCTCGCCCGCAACGGTGACGATGCTGCCGTAGGCGCAGCTCATGTTTTGGCCAATGATGACGGCCTCCATAATGGCGCGCACCTGAGCTTCGGTTTTCGCGGAGTGAGTCGCGGCCATGCCCGCACGGTGGGCGCCTACGGAGACGAGAATCGCCTGACGGATAGCCGCGATCGCACCCTTATCTTGAATCATCCTAAGCTGCACAATCGCCTTTTCCATATCCCGATTGCCGTCGGGCTGATGGCGCTGGAGGACGATGCCTTCTTTTAGCAGCGTGCGTTCCATGGCTTTGACGGTTTCATCTCGCTCGCCCAGTGTAGCTGTGCCCTGCGCATAGTTAGCCAGCTCGGCGAGAGGATGGGTCTGGGTTGCGCCCATTTGCTCGGCCAGCTCGGCTCGGCTCGGCGTCGGTCCGTGCCACAGGGCATCGTCTGGGCTACTTTCGTTGATAAATAGAGTGAGCGCTGCGCCATCTATGAGGATAGCCGCGTTTTCGAGCGGGAGCCCCGCAAAATATAGAAAGTGGCTGCTGGCTCTAAAAGGGTAGATATTGGCCGTAAAGTTGCGAGGTTTTGGTGAGCCAGACCATAGCAGTACTGGAAAGTCGATCAGCTTGGAGAGTCGCTGACGCCGCGCTTTTAGGATGTCGGCAAGCACGGTAGTTTGAGGCGGGTGATTTTGCGTCTTTTGGCTGTGCTTGGTAGGAACGGTCTGCATGGAAGAGCCTTGGCTCCAATGATAGAAAGGATGTGTGAGTAATGCTTAGCACAAGCATAGGTAGGTGGTCTGTGCTTGTGCTAGCGTTTGGATTACTTATATCTATCTTCTCTGTTATGTTCTCTGCGGTTGAAGCTGAGCGGTTAATCTTTACGTTGATAAAGCCGCTAGATCAGGTTGAAACAATTAGCTTGAGTGGGCCGGGCTGCTTGGGCCGGGTGCTGGCTGAGCCTGTAACCAGTCAGCTGGACTTTCCCCACTGGGACAACTCGGCGATGGATGGCTATGCGGTGCGCTCTAGCGATATAAAAAGTGCGCCGACCACGCTGGATGTGATCGAAGAAATTCCGGCGGGGAAAAGGCCACAGAAGGCATTGAATTTGGGACAAGCGGCCAGAATTTTGACCGGGGCGATGATGCCTGATGGGGCAGATGCGGTAGTGATGCAGGAGGAAACGACGCGCGGGGGCGAGCAGGTCACCATTTTGCAGATGCAAAAGCCGCAAGCTTTTGTGCGTCGCCGAGGTAGCTTTTACCAGGCCGGGGCCGAACTACTGGCCCCAGGGCAAAGCCTCGCACCGCCGGAAGTGGCGCTTTTGGCAGCGGCGCAGCAAACCGACGTGAGCGTATACCGGCGGCCTCGGGTGGCCATCTTGTCGACGGGGAGTGAGTTGGTACGGCCTGACCAGTCGCTGGGCCCAGGGCAAATTGTGGATTCTAATCAGTATGCGCTGACGGCTTTGGTGGCCCAGACCGGGGCAGAAGCGCTGCCGCTGGGCATTGTGCAAGATGACCGGGAAGGAGTGAAAGCAGCGATCGCGACTGCCTTGACCCAGGCAGATATCGTGATTTCAACCGGTGGGGTATCGGTGGGCGACTACGACTATATAGACGCGGTGCTAGAAGAGCTGGGCGCAACGCTGCATATTCGATCGGTGGCGGTGAAGCCAGGTAAGCCGCTGACGGTGGCAACCTTTGAGGGTAAGGGTGAAGGTGAGGGCGTAGCGCCACGCAGGAGAGCTGTTTATTTTGGTTTACCAGGAAATCCAGCTTCGGCGATGGTGGGCTTTTGGCGGTTTGTAGGGCCTGCGATCGCTAAGCTGTCGGGCATGCGTGGGCCGTGGGCTCCCACGTTTGTATGGGCTACGGCTACGAGTGAGCTAAAGGCAGGCGGTGGCCGTGAGACTTACCTGTGGGGACAGCTGGCGATAGGTGAGGCTGGCTATACCTTTGGCAGAGCTGCTGGGAGCCACAGTTCGGGCAATTTGGTCAATCTCGCCAATACGAATGGGCTAGGCGTTGTGCCTCAGGGCGAAACACTGATTTCCGTAGGTCAACGGTTGCGTGTGCTAAAAATTCGTTAAGCAGACCGGTTTAATATTTCGTTAACATCCGAACAATTGTTACAATTGAGTGATGTTTCTCACGGCGGCTATTTGGGCATCGTGAGTTAATTCTTTGATGGGTCTGCATTAAGACAAGCGCTCGCTAGGATACCTATGGCCTCGAACTACGACGGTTACAATGCCAGGCCAAAGCGGCCAGCGGCGTCTCCTAACGATTCGCAATCGCCCCATTCGCAACCTTCTAATCCGAAATCTTCTAATCCGAAATCCTCCAGTTCGCAATCTTCCAGTTCGCGATTGCCGAGCAAGCAGCCTTCACGAAAAGTGGCTAAGCCGGGTGCTTCGTCTGTTTCTAGAACGGGGCGTGCGTCTTCTAGTCCATCGGTTCGCCAGCACAATCCTACGGTTTCAAACCCTCAGTTCAGCAATGTTCGAAGACCGGCTACCAGACCGGCTACCAGGCAATCTGCTGTGCGGCCGCCAGCTGAGCCATCTGCTATCTACAACGATATTCCCACCGACGACGCTTTTCAAAAGAAAGCCCCTCTCTACCGTCGCATTCCCGCCTCTTTGCTCGGTATGCGCTGGCTAAGAAGCTGGCCACTGGTGATGCTGGTGATTTTTGGGATTTTGGGTGCGGCGGGGACGACGGCTGTCGTGAGCCTGTTTCGGATTCCAAACTTGCCGAACTGTCGGGCGATTTTTTGGCCGACAGCGTCCGCCTCTTTGCGATTGCAGTGTGCGGAGTCTTACGCGGCGCAGGGCGATGTGAAAAATTTGCTCGCGGCGATTGCCCTAGTCGACAAGCTGCCCGAAGACCATCCGCTGCGCAGCGATATTATCAACGACCGCATTGAAGACTGGGCTAACTTGGTTCTAGATTTGGCCGAGCGTTCTTTTGAAGAAGGAAACTTAGAGGGGGCTATTGACAGTGCTCGCCAAATTCCTGCTAGAACGGCAGCGGCGGCTGTTGTAGAAGAGCGCGTTTCCCGCTGGCAGGCTATCTGGAAAGAGGGCGAAGAAGGGTTTAATACGGCTGTTGAAAAGGTAAGGGAGAAAAATTTCCAGGCGGCGTTTACGCTATCTGTGGCGCTGCTGGATGTAGACAACAACTATTGGGCCACTGAAAAGTACAACGAGTTGACAAAAATTATCAGCTTGGCTCGTGAAGATAGCCGTAGGCTCTCTGAGGCTTTGGGCTTCGCTAAGGAAGGCACCGTTAAAGGCTACATAGAAGCGCTCAAGCGCCTGAATGAAATTACAGAAGAGAGCGTTTTTTATGCGGAAGCTCAAGGTGAGCGCGAAAAAATGGGTAAAGAGATGCTGAGTGCGGGTGAAACGCTGCTCGCCAACCGTCAGCTATCTAGAGCGCAGTCTATGCTGAATGCCATTCCTCGTGACATTGGCTTGGAGGCAGAACTCGCTGACTTTCAAACGTTTGTAACGGCTTACCAGCAGGCCTGGGTAGGCAGCGCCAGCGGGTTAGAAAATGCCATCAACCAGATCAAAACGATTGGTAAAGACCGACCGGGCTATAGCAAGGCTCAGGGATTGGTCGCGCAGTGGGAAGCGGAGATTCAAGATGTGGCGCTGCTCAGTCAAGCGCGTGAGCGAGCTAGCCGAGGCAGTACTGCTGATCTGACGTCTGCGATTTCGATGGCCGGACGAATTTCTCGCAACTCGGCTCAGTGGGACGACGCCTCGCAGCAAATTGAAGAATGGCGCACTCGGGTAGAAACCACTCAAGATCGGCCTATCCTAGAGCGGGCCGATCAGCTGGCATCAGTCGGTACGCCTGATAATTTGCGGGCCGCCATTCAAGAGGCAAGAAAGATTTCCTCTGGGCGATCGCTCGGCGCAGAAGCCGATAGAAGAATTGCGACCTGGACAGGGCGGATTCAGCGCATAGAAGATCAGCCCCTGCTTGACCAGGCACGACAGCGGGCGAGTACCGGAGATAGGGCAGGTGCGATCGCGATCGCCGCTCGTATTGGTGAGGGCCGAGCCCTATACGACGATGCCCAAGCAGACATCAACCGCTGGCAAACCCAAGAGAGCGGTCGCCAGCGGCTAGGTGAGGCCGTTACTGTTGCGAACAGGGGTGATGCGAACTCGCTGGCGACCGCCATTGAATTAGCCTCGCAGGTGCCTAGCGGCAGCGACAGCAGAGCCAGCGCCGATAGCCAAATCGATAGCTGGAGCTGGACACTATTGCGCCAAGCTGAAGTCGAGTCTGGCCGTAACTTGGAAACAGCTATCACCCTTGCTCAGCGAATCCCTTCCCAGGCAGAAGCCTACGAGCCTGCCCAAGTCAGAATCCGCGCTTGGCGAGATAATCAACGTGAAGACGAAGCGCCATCATCCGGACGGCGAAACAACGGCCCTCCTCTGACGGAAGAAGGCTTTCCTCAGAATTTAGAATTGACTTTGCCTAGGAATGAGTAAGGAGCACCCTGATTTTCTCTCTAATGGGGTAGAGTTTGACAGGTAGAGATTAAAAGGGTTTATTGGAGCTGGTCAGCGGTTTCTTGGGCAGCAATGCCTACCTTTCTAAGTAGATGGCTCAACGGATCTTTAACGCTTCGCTGAATAAAAGTTTTAACCCTATCTAGAGGCCCACTGATCTGCGCCGCTGAACGCTGTTGTAGGTCAGTTTTAGTAGTTGTTAAAATGCGTTTTAACTGCTCGGGCTGTTGCTGAATATTCGAGTGTAGTTCGTTCTTTATCTGACTAATTTTTTCAGGAAGCTGTTTGAGAGAGGCAAGGCCTGGCTTGCGTATATTGAGCGTGTCAGGACTAAAAGTTTTGACGTTGAGTCTGACGTTGAGATCGCGTCCCTGTAGTGGACTATGCTTTTTTCTCGCTGTTTCCAAAATCACACGCGGGTCTCTATGTTGGGATATATACGGCTCCCTGTTAGCTTTATCGTCTAGCTCAATAGCTCCGTCAGGGTTGAAAGTATCTTCTCTCTTATTGCTCCAGTTGAGCTTAGGAAACGTAGACAGTATTGCTGGCGACTGCTTGTTTTGTTGTTTGGTTTGTTTCTTGTTGGCTGTACCGTCTGAAGATGGCTTTGTTGTTTCTACTTCACCCAGCTCATATTCATGTTGTTCTATTCTTATCGGTTCGTTCCTTTTGCGTAGACGCGAGAAGTCTGGTGAGAGCAAGGTAGATTCGGGTGTGTACTTCAGTTTGTCTCTTTGCTGCTGGTAGAAACTTTGGTCATTGGCTGGCTGGCTAGCTGACGCTGGAGTGATAGCGGATCGGGCCGATGAAACGGCTGCTTGTGCTGGCATAGTGAGGCAAAAGCTAGCTAGCAAAAGGCCAATGAGTAAGACGTAAGCCGCAGTGTTCGGTTTCAAGGGCCAGTTGCGAGGTAGTAAGAGCGCGGACGGATCCGTGAGCTGCGTAGGTCATCCTGTTGAGATGTGCCTTTCATCACGAGACGCTTTCATAATACAGCAGTCTCAATGTCCTTGTCTTAGCAGTGCTAGCTTGTCGGCGTTGCTCAGTAGTGCTGTTGAGTAGTGCTGTTGGCTCCTTCAGTCGCTCAAATAAAATCTAGAGCGCAGTGGTAGTCGAAGAAGGCTGATTTATTGATGCTGTCTTCCTGAGGAAATTGGCTCATGAGACGGTTGTAGGCTGCGCGTAGGTGCCGCGAGGCGGTTTGGATTTGTGGATGGTTGCCGGTGGCGTTGCCTTTGTAGCTGAACCCTCTGCTCTTAGTTCGCCAGTCTTGAAAAAAGGCTTTTTGTGCTTGTAGGGCTAGGACGATGTCGTTGTGGTAAGCACCCATGCTGCTAGGCGGGGTGATGGTATGTGCGAAGTCAATGAGCGATTGGTACTGGGTAATGCCTGCTTCGGTGCGATCGCCGCTGGTGTAAGCGCGAAGGGTGGATACGCGGACTGTGATCGCCTGATCAATCAGCGGAAACATCAGCTCTAAATATGCCTTTTCAGCCGTAGGTACGTCTGAAAAAACCGAGTCGAACTCTGTGCGCTGGTGGGGAATGGCTTGGTAGGCCTGGGTGACGGTGAGCGGCAGCGAAAACTGGGGGATATCTGCGATTGCTGGTAGAACAATTGGGGCGGGCGCGATCGCCATAGGTGGCTTACTAGCGCAGCTGCTCAACAGGCATAATGCTAGTCCCAGTGAAAGCCGACTCACTAGTGAAAGCCGACTAAACGGTCCAGAGCGTTTCTTCATAGCGATGGGTGATATCTAATAGCGCTAGCGTTAGAGTGCCCAGGCCAATGAGCTTACTGTATTTCCGGAACGGGTTTACCGGCTTTGTAGTATTGTGTAGTATAAATGAAGTATATACTGTGTTAGCGATGTTTTTTCTCTCAGCTTGTGCAGACTAAATTTGTGATATCCAAAGGACTTTAAGACGGTTAAATGAAAGACCTAGCGCTACAGACCTACCTAAAAACTAACGGATTAAACGCCCTACAGACGGCGTTTAGCATTAAGGTGCGCAGACATAGCCAGCTAGAAAATTTGGTGTGCTTCAAATACTCACAGTACGAGTCACCGATGGAGAAAAGTGTCGTGCAGCAGTGCCGAGGCATTATTCTTGACGAAGCCAACGATTGGGCTGTGGTCTCCTATCCGTACGATAAGTTTTTTAACTATGGCGAGGGCAACGCGGCTACCGTCGATTGGGCTTCGGCCATGGTGCAAGACAAGCTCGATGGCTCACTGATGACGCTGCATTTTTACGATGAGCAGTGGCAGGTGCAGTCGAGCGGTACGCCAGACGCGAGCGGTGAGGTCTCCGGCTACAAAATGACGTTTGCCGAGCTGTTTTGGGAGACGTGGAAGCAGCTAGACTATGCCTTGCCGTTGGGACATGAAGACTACTGCTTTATGTTTGAGCTGGAGACGCCGTACAACCGAATTGTGGTGCAGCACAGTGAGCATTCGCTGATTTTGCACGGCGTGCGGAATGTGAAAACGTTTGCAGAAGAACCGCCAGCAATATGGGCTGATAAAACGGGCTGGCAGGCGGTAAATAGCTATGCTTTCGGTACGATTGAAGCGCTGATCGCTCAAGCAGAGCAGCTCGATCCCTTGCAGCAGGAAGGGTTTGTTGTCTGCGATGCAAGCTTCAATCGTATCAAGCTCAAATCGTCTGAGTATGTGAAGCTCTCTCACATGAAAGATGGGAGTTCGTATCGAAAGCTGCTTTCTGTTGTTGTGAATAATGAAAGCGCTGAGTTCTTGGCTTATTTTCAAGAGCTACAGGCCTTGTTTGATGAGATTACTGAAAAGTATTCTGAGCTGGTGAGCTTTCTAGAGCAAGAGTACGACAAGTACAAAGCGATTGAAGTGCAGAAAGATTTTGCGATGGCCGTAAAAGACTTTCCATACTCGGGTGTTTTGTTCGCGTTGCGTGCAGGCAAGGTGAGTTCGGTTCGAGACTACATGGTGGGTGTGTCGGTGACAAAAGTAGAACAGTATTTGGAGGCGTTGGCATGAAGAGAGTGGTGATGACGGTAGGGCTGCCCGCCTCGGGGAAGTCTACCTGGGCAAAGGAGCTGATTACCAACGAAGCAGGCCGCTGGGTACGGGTGAATAAAGACCTGCTGCGGGAGATGTGCCACAACTCAAAGCATTCCAAGTCGAATGAGAAGTTTATCTTGCGGCTGCGCAATCTGATCATTTTGGAGGCGCTAGAGGCGGGTAAGCATGTCGTGATAGATGACACGAACTTGCATCCAAAGCACATTAAAGCTGTGACTGAGCTGGTGAAGGGTCAGGCCAAAGTGGAGGTGAATGATAGCTTTTTGCAGGTGCCCGTAAAGGAATGCATTCGGCGTGACTTGAAGCGGCTGAATTCTGTGGGCAAGGACGTGATCATGCAGATGTATCGGCAGTTTTTGCTGCCGAAGATGGCTGCGCCTGTGCACAATCCTGAGCTGGATGATGTGGTGGTAGTGGATATGGATGGGACGCTGGCACTTATGGGTGACCGCAGCCCTTACGATGTCAGTAAATGCGACCAAGATCCACCCAACATGCCTGTTGTTCAAACCATTCTGAAATGGCAAGAAACTCACAAAATCATTGTGATGTCTGGCCGAACAGACGATGGAAAAGAGAATACAGTTACTTGGTTAAACAAGTATGGTGTGAAATACGAAGCGCTGCACATGCGTAAGCTAGGCGATATGCGCAAAGATACCATCGTAAAAGAAGAAATGTATCGGGCACATTTGGAAGGGCGCTACAACGTGATTGCGGTATTTGACGATCGCAAAAGTGTTGTAGAAATGTGGCGATCTTTGGGACTCACCGTGTTTCAGGTGGCTGAGGGTGACTTTTAAGGTAGGTCAGGCCTGACTGCTTCGAGTGGTGAGGCCGGTCTGCTGCTGGCAGTCAGGGGTTCGGAAAGGCCGTGGAATAGTTTCCACACGTGCAGTGTGAAATTGTTGACGATGACAATACCTTGCTGGTCGCTGATGAATCGCATGGGGGTGTTTCTCCCAATGCTAACCGGTAAATCCATCGGCTCGTGAATGGGCTGAGCGTCTGCCTGCCATAGTCTCAAGGTGTCGGTATCATGGGTGAACATGAGCTGGCCATCTGGGCTGGTTTGAATGGATGCGATCGCCTTACGATGTGCCTTCACACCCGAGCCAATTTGCTCCCCACCGATTGTCCACTGTCTCAACACGCCACCTTCAAAGCCGAGGATTAGCCTGTCGCCGTCTGGGCTGAAACTCAGCGCTGAAAGTTTGCTGTAAGGATTGAATGAGACGTTGAACTGATTGAGTAGCTGGCCTTCTTGGCTCCATAGCTGGATTGAGCCTGTGCGGTTGTCAGTGATGATGCCAAGTGCAAGCGTTTGGCCGTCGTCGGCTAAATCGAAGCCGACGAGAGTGGCGTTGTCTGCTAGGTGGATGGGCGCGGCGATCGCATTGCCTTCCACATCCCAAAGCTGCATACCATGACGGTTGGTGCTGATGAAGGTTTGTCCATTGTCGGCCAGTTCAATGCGCTCCCAAAATTCAGCGGACTGGCGATCGCTCGCGCGAGAAAACCCTGGTGGATAGGAGACTTCACGGATAAGATTGCCTTGATGGTCCCAAAAGCTAAGACTGCCGTCATCATGGCTGGTGGTGATAGTGGTGGGTGAGATGGCGATAGAAAAGATAGGCTTTTCTGTGGTTGCTGTGATTTCGCCAAGCATGCCTTCTTGCAGATTCCACTGGCTAATCAACAGCGTCTGCTGGTCGTAGTAGTCTACGCCGATGAAGTGAGCCTCGTCTGTGTGGGATGAAGGGGACTCAGTGAGAGATTCGGGGAGAACTTCGGTGACTGCCTGCACTGGCGACTGCGTGAATCCTAGCCGTAGGGGCGTTCCTTGACTATCCCATAGCCCAAGTACACTATCGCTGCCTGCGGTTGCAATTGTTCCGAAAGAAGATTCTCCTGCCATGGCCACTTCCGGACCAAAGGCAATATCTAGAATGGGTAGTCGATGACGACGGACCACCGAATTGAGCAGGTTCCCTTCCAAATCCCATAGCTTTAAGAGGCCGTCACTGCCGGTGGTGGCGTACCTATTGCCATCCGGGCTAAACGTAATGTTCAAGATGTGAGCGTAGCGCGCGCCCGCAGGGCGAAAGGCTAAATCTAGCGGCGCGCTACCATGGGCGAAAAAAGGTGGACGAATAGGCTCACCCTCCAAATCGACCCAGTGAATTTGTCCGAACTCATCGCCTAGGACGAGCGCGCTCCCGTCAGGGCTGTAGGCCACCCCTACCACTTCATCATGGAAATCTGGATGGTCATGAAGGCGAAAGGCCTCGCCTAGGGGCTCTCCTGAGATTGACCAGCGTTGAATCAGTCCGGTTTGATCTGTTGTGGTTGCTTCTTGATTGTTGGGATGAAAAGCAACCTGAAAAATCTGTTCTTCACTAGCGGCAGATTCGCCCAGCATCTCTCCCTGCTGATTCCAAAATCGCACTTTGCCATCGCGACTTACCGAGCCGATGATCTCTCTATTTGAGCTCACTTCAACTTTATGAATCGCCCACCCATCGTGGGCTTCAAACGAATGCACCACATTTCCCTGCAAGTCCCAAATGTATATCCAGCTGCTCCAGTGCCCACTTACAATGTGCTGCCCATCTGACAGAAACGCTGCGCCGACTATTCTATCGGCGTTATAGTCATCTATCCCAATCGGCAAGCCTAACAGATTACTATTCCGGTCCCATAGCCTTAGGTTGCTGTCACTTCCTCCGGTGAGAATGTATTGGCCATCTGGGCTAAAATCTATTGCAGTAATGGCCTGATGATGCCAATCTATTGTGCCTTCTTGGAATTCGGGGAGGTTGCTGGGCGTGACGGGTGTAGCGGGCTCTCGTGGTGGTGTGTTTATGTCGGGGACCGCGATGCTCTCTATCTCTGGGAGCTGATTGGGGGTAGGTCGTGAGTGATGGCTGAATGTGGTAGAAGCTTTGGCGAGTGGGGGGCTACTGAGTGCGATCGCTGCCACAGTAGACGCTACCGCTGTAGAAAATAAGACTTTGAATACTGTTGTCACTTGAATCTTGCCTAATAGATGATTTGCAAAATATGAATAATGAGAGTTTTTTTGTTCCTATCGGATTTGCTTTATGGTGGCTGCAAGCCGACTATAAACATGGTGGGCGGTAATTTGTTGAAGACGATTAGCTGCTTCGCAATCTGCAAGCTCAAACAGGAGCAGCCTTCCTTCTAAAGTGCCAACGGCGAGCTGGTTGCCACGGGCTGCTAATGCGGTTGCCATCGTATCGACGCCATCAATGGACAATTTCTCCTCGTATAGCTGTTTCCCGTCTGCTATGGAAATGAGCCCTAAGCTACCGTTTGTGAGGGCATAGGCGAGTATTGTTTCTGCGATAACAACCATGTCGATGCAGAGCGCATGGCACGACTGGCTCCACGGAAGGGTGCCCGTCGTGAGGTCGCAGCATTCGATTTTGCAGCTCCCTTGCCCAACAGTCCAGCTGTGGACCTCGAATGCTCGCAACAGCATTCCCTTTGGCCCCCAGCAGGCAATATTTTGCATATGATGGCGTGAGCCTGTGTCCCATAGCATCACAGGCTTTACTGACCCATCTAAATGGAGGCGACAAAGTTGTTTCTGTTCGTGGGATGTTGGGGGTGTTCCCTGCAAAAAGTACAGCGCTTCGCCACCTTCTAGCATCAGGCTATGGTTAAAACAATCGAAATGGCCAAGGTCGGCATGGCCTTGCTCTTGACAATTAGCCTCTAGCCAAATGTCGGTTGATGTTTTACCTGCTGCATTTCGCCCTAGTAGGTGTCCCTGTTCATCTATAGAAAACACTAGCGTTTGCTTAAATGCGTTTACCGGTTCGAGCTGTTGATCAATCAGTCGATAAAGGACAGAGTTACCTGATTTCAAAACGTGACAGAGTAAGCCAGTCGGGGATTTTAGTAGCTGAACGCAGCTGCCTTCAAACGTGAGCGTCGTCAGGTGCTGGCCATCGATATTCCAGATTTCCAGACGGTTACTTTGCACGACTACCGCTAGCTGGCTAGGTTCTATCCATTTAATGTGTGAAATTGTTTGTCGTTGGTTATGCACCCCTAGCAGCTCATGGCTGTTTTTGAAGCTATCCCTATCCACTAAGTCCTTTTTGACAAAGCCCAACGACTGGGGCGCTGTCGTACTTTCCTGAAAAGTGACATTCGCTCTGAGTGCGTGCACGTCCATGGGCTGACTCATGAGCTGTTCTATATTGTTAACCGAGATCCAGTCGTAGCGCTCCCATGCCTCTCCGCTAAAGTCTCCTTCATCTGGCAGCCGTAAAAGAACGCGTAGCTCATTTCCGGTGGGGAAGTAACTCTGAAGCGCTGTTCTGCTTTCGGCAAGCAGACTGACGGCGTCACCAGTTTGCCAGTTCCACAGCCATAGCTCACCCTGGAAACAATATCCGCCATCGTAGTCACCAGTGCTAATGACGACCACTGGCTGAGTAGGATGAAAGGTGATGTCGTTCACGAGGTGCCGGCAGCCCTCAAAAGTCGCTACTCTTTGTTGGGTGTTGCTGTCATAAAGACTGATACGCGTGTTAAATCTTTGGCCTTTCCCGATGAATGCACCTTGCCAGTGCATTAGACGAAAGCTGCTATAAAAAACAATCTTTTGTTGGTTCGGTACTAAGAATCCACCGCCGTTGTGACTGAGATCCGCAAGGTAGTTAGGTGTTAACTGTGAGTGGAGTTTTAGTACAGTCATGAAAAGGGAGATAGATCGGACCTGTAGACGGTCTCACTGACCAAGTACCTTTAAACTTCCCCATGGTGAGTCCCTTTTCCGGATATCGAGTTTGGAAGGGCTGTGTATTGAGTTATTTGTTTTGCAGGGTTGCTTTAGGATTCTTGGTGCTCTGACAGAGGGGCAGGATAAAGGCTGCCATCGGGCATGATGGTTTGGCTGAGCTTGGAACCTGCTAGCTGAGCTTGGTCGCATTCGGCCCAGCGCATTTCGGCGTTGCTAAGGTCGGTTTCCCAGAGGTTTGCGCCAGAAAGATTGGTGCCGCGCAGGGTGGCGGCACGCAGGTCTGCGGTGCTTAGGTCACTGCCTACAAGGTCGGCGTGGCTGAGGTTTGCGCCGCGTAGGTTCGCGCCCATAAGGTTTGCGCCGCGTAAGTTGGCCCCTTCCAGATTGGTGCCAGCCAAGTTACAACACTCCAAATCAGCGTCGGGCAGTTTGATGCCTGCAAGGTTAGCATTGGGTGCCTCGATCCATTTGAGTGGGACGCCGTCGTGGTGTAGGTCGTGCAGGGCTTTGTTGCGAGCGTAGCTGGTGGTGACTTTGGCAGCGGCCGCTGTATCGATCACACGCCAAGCTTCGTAGTGTCGCTGGTTCTTGCGATCGGGTTCACCTTTTGCATAGAGCACGAGGGCGATAATGAGTGCGATCGCTTCAGCATCATTCAAAATAACGTTGAGCACCTTCCGCCGGTAGCCGTAGGGCGCATCCGGATAAATCACATTGGGGTCGCGTAGTACGACGGTAAGAATCGCTAAGATCACAACAGAAACGAGAAAGACTAACCACGTGGGTATGGCCTGAACTCTCTGTTCAAGTCGACGAATAGATTGGTGTGACCAAGCAAAAGGCCGATGCGATCGAGGAGCCATTGAACTATTTAATCCTTGGTGTAATCCTTAGTGTGTTAATCCTTGAGATGTAAGAACTTAGTACAAGCAGGATGTACCCGAAACTTCTCAATATTTTCGAGGTTTACAGTCGGTAGCTCGTAATGGCCTAGGTAGTCGCCTCGATACTTAGCAGAGTTGTGACTATTTCTGGGTACCAGCACCTTAAGAAATCCAATTTTCCATAGAATTTGCTTCAGCTCTAGATAGTCAAGATCCAATACCCAGCCCGAGGCCTGCTCTACATCGACTTCACCCACAGCGATGGAGAGTAAGAGGTAGTCGAGATCTTCTTTGGTGTAGTAGGTCTTTTGACCGCGAAAGACTTCAAAGACGTCCAGTAAGTAGGGATATTGGAAACGGTATTCGGAGGCGAGGTCGCGGGTTTTTTGTTCGGAGTAGGATTCTTCGGCAGCGGCGATCGCACATTCATCAATCCGCTTGGCCACCAGCGAATAGTCCACACACTCCACACACTGCTTACAAAATTGCAGCAGCTCACGGGGTCTCAGCTGAGTCCGGTCAATAATGTAGTCCAGCGATTCCACATTGCTAGAAGACAGCTTAGACACAAACACCGTCTTCCACCGCTTGATAGCCGGGAGCTTAGCCGCATCTGGAAAAGAATGCGCAATGCGTAGCGCAATCAGCTCTAGCAGCTCATTTTTACCCCAACGAATCACCTCTACGTCTTCGCGAATTTTCTGCGCATCTTCGTAAATTTGAGGAATATTATCAAACAGCTCTTGGCGGATGGATATATAGATACGCAGATTCGGATCTAGTAGATTGATTTTCTGCGTGGCCTGAAAGAGACCTGCCAAGAAATATCTGGCGTCTTCTGAATTGTCCCACCCTTTATCTAACTCATCGACAAGAATCGTAATGCGGGTATTGCTCAAAACATTTTTGAGGCTGGGCAGCAGGACTTTGATTTCTTCCAAGTCGTAGAGCGCCTGAAGGTCTGAACGAATGCCGCCCTCGTAGGACTCAATCTTGACCCGTTCTATGCGTTTGAGGTAGTTGACTAGAATGCCAATAGAGCTATTTTCTTGAACAATGCCGCTGCCATTGACGTAGTTGTAAATATTTTTTTGTGCGCCGAGGAGGAGCCCACGCTTGTTTTTGGCAATGCGTTTGAAAATAAGATTGTATAGCAGGTATTGCCAGGCAACAGAGTAGGCACTCTGCTTTCCCCAAGAGCCTTCCTTTTCGCTACGCAGGTATTCGCTCAGCAGTTCGTAGGAATAATCCTCTGGCGATAGCTCAAGGACGAGGTTGCCTTTCTTTCGCTCAGTAGTCGCAATGTACTTAAAAATTGCACTTTTTCCCGCACCCCGATTGCCCACCAGAATCGTTTTGCGTCCGTTGAGGAAGCGATTGTAGGCGTCGTTTTGGTAGAAGTACTCAGCGAGGCCAACGTCAATGTCGCGTTCAGCCGAATCTGAGCCTAAGTTGAGGCTTTTGATATCTAATCGCATAGGTACGAGCGGCCGTAGGCATTTTCACTCAAGTTTAGACTCATGAGCCGCGCTTGAAAAGTACCCCTGCGGGTCTCTTGACAGATATGCAGTTATTGCTTTGTGAAGCAGATAAGTGTTTCGGTAGCTATGGCAGGCTGTGTCAGATAATAGGACTCCGTCTTCTGGAATCGCTGCTTGTATGACTTATAAAAGATTGTTGATGGCTAGCTGGATTAGCTGTAGTTGTTTGCTGCTGGGTAGCTCTGTTCAGTCGCAGGCAGTGCCACTAGCGGGAGACGATGTTTTAATCGACAATAGGCCTCTCTATGCGTTCGGTTGTCTTAGTTCTATGAGTAGTTCAGAGCTCCCGCTGAGTCAGTTTAGCACTGCCCTTTTAGAAACAACCACTGCGATTGTGGACGCTGTACCCCAGGTCGCTGAGCGGGCTCATCTGTTTGTGATAATGGCTGATAGTTACAAATGCGATCAGCGGGCGACTGCGGCGGCGCTTTTATCCAGGGCGCTGGTAGCGGCTACAGCTGTGGAAGATGCTGAATCGCAAGGTGAGGTGTTGCTGAAAATTGCGACTGCTTACTATGAATCTCTAGACAATGTGGAGAAAATGGGTGAGGTGCTAGAGCGGGCGATCGCACTCGCAGACGATCTCTCTGAATATCCAGATATTCAACAAAACATCTACCGCAATGTTGCTACGGCCTACTTTTCGTCAGGGCAGGCTGAGCGAGGATCTGAGATTGGTAATCGTATTACGGGTGACGTGGACGAGCCTATCTCCGGACAGTTGTTTTACGGCAATCGGGTGATATCTGGACAGGTCTCGTCTAGTTACGGAGAAACAGCGTATGAAGATACAGAGTATCGCTCGAGTGGATTCTTAGTTCTCGATTGCGGTTCGCTGGGAGAGGTAGAGTGTCCTGATGATGCCATTTTTGAGGAATATAACCAGTTTTCGCAGGTTGCTGCCGAGCTTGCTAATCCTCGTAACCTGGGTGGTTTTGATGATGGTGAAGTAGACATTGAGAAATTTGCTGAGACTGCTGCTGAATCAATTGCCTCGTTTTCACGGGCTAGATTACGCGCTTCTTTGTACATAACGTTGAGTCAAACACTGGCACTGATGGAGCAAGCAGAAGCTGCGGAGCATTTTGTCGAGCTAGCTATAGCGGACTTGGATACGGAGCTTTCTGTGTTAGAACAAGAGGCTGCGCTCGAAGATGTATCGTATGAGCGGCTGTATATCGTCAGCCTTTTTCTCCGAGCCAACGCTGTAGAGCGTGCGTTTGATCTTCTCGCAGAGGTCGAAAACTCTCCTGATCTAATTTCTGAGAAAGTTTATACCCTGGTCGATGCCACCTACGAGCTATACGAGCTAGAACAACAAACTATTGACAGAATACTGATAGAAGCTGAGCGCTTGGCTTTACAATTAGAAGATTCTGATCAAAAAGCTGTGCTGCTTGAAGAAATTGCGATCGCTAGTGAAGACTTTCGAGTAGAACAGAGACAGTCTGAACATGAAAATGTGTATGAGCTAATCGACGAAGCCTACTGGGTTACGGATGAAGATTATTCCTACGATGAAGACGGTACCTTGACCCTAGCCGCCCGTGACGAAGTGAATCAATATTTGTCGGCAGCAGAGGCGTTGATTCAACCTATTCAAGACAATGAAGCCAAAGACGACTTGCTTTCTAGGCTTGCTCTGGCGTACTCATTTGCTGGAGATAGTCAGAATACTCGCCGCATCGTTCTGCAATTTGTTCAATTTACAGCTGAAGGGGAACTGCTCAATGTGGAAGATTACTTGTCTTCCCGATGGAGCTATTTGCTGGCAGATATTGGCGAATATAGCAGCGCACTTCAGATTGCAAAATCTGTACAGGAAGATGCAGATGGGCCCTTTCTAGCAGGTTTACTGGTAGAGAAAGGTCAGTATGATTTGGCTGAAGACGTGCTTATGCTGATAGAGGCACTGCCCTTCCGCGTTGAGGCGTTGACCGCAATGGCGAACGCCTATAAGACAGATGGTCAATCGCAGAAGGCCTTTGAGCTAATGGCTGAAGCGATTGACCTAGCTCAGACCTACGGGTCAGCTTATGGGTCAGTTGATGATGATACTAGCGCCTACTGGACAGACGCTCAGACGCAGCTTATTTCTCAGAATCTGTGGGACTATGCTTATGGAACAGACCTAGAGCGTGTTCAACAGCTATTACAGCGAATTGATGACGATGAGGTGCGCGCTGCGGTTTGGCTAGATTTTGCTGATGGCAACAGCGATCCTATGCTGCCTGCTCTGCTGTTGGGTGAAGTGGTACCGTTGTTTTCATCGCTTGATGACAGTAGTTTAGTCAACGTGGCTACTTATGCAGCGCTTATGGGATTTCCTCAGCAAGCACTCGAAGCCCTAGTGGCAGTTGACTCTTCGCAGCAACAAGTATTTGGCCTGCTAGCGGTAAGCGCCTATGCGGATGTGGATTCAGTGATTTTGACAGATGAAATTCGTGATGTCCTTCAAGAAATTAGGGCACGATAGCTGCTTCTGTAGATTTGCTTCTGTAGATTTATTCTATGGGACTGCCTTGGTTTGAACTAGGGGGATTTTGATGGTAAATTCTGTTCCTTTGCCTGGTGCTGAGTCAAAGGTGAGTTTACCGCCGTGTTTTTGGGTGATGATTTGATAGCTCGTAGACATGCCCATGCCAGTTCCTTGTCCTACAGGTTTTGTCGTAAAGAAGGGGTCGAATACCTGTTCGTGAATGGTTTTGGGAATGCCGGGGCCGTTGTCTGCGATCGCAATTGTTACCCAGCGATCGCACACATCTGTCCGCAATGTAATCGTCGGCAACTCGCCTTCATCCATCTGGGCAAGATGTTGTTCTAGCGCGTCGATGGCATTCGTCAACACATTCATAAATACCTGATTGAGTGAACCCGGATAGCACTCAACCTGTGGCAACTCACCATAGTCTCGTACAACCTGGATTTTGGCTGAGCTATTGGGTAAGGAAAGCCGATGTTTAACAATGAGCAGCGTACTTTCTAAGCCCTCATGAATATCTGCTTGCTTGAGTGCAGACTCATCCAACCGTGAGAAGTTGCGTAAAGACAGCACAATCTCTCTAATTCGTTGAGTGCCAATCTGCATAGAAGACAGTACCTTGGGCGTATCTTCTCGAATAAACTCAAGGTCGCTCTCTTCAATATCTGCTTGAAGCTCAGCGGTTGGGCTGGGATAATAGGTCTGATACTTTCCAACTAGGCACAGCAAGCTCTTTACATAGTTTTGCATATGATTGAGATTACCATGAATAAAATTCACCGGGTTGTTGATCTCGTGGGCGATGCCCGCAACCATTTGCCCTAGGCTAGACATTTTTTCGCTTTGCACCATCTGAGCCTGTACCTGATGCAGCTCTCTTAAGGTAGTTTGTAGATATTTGTTTTTATCGTCGAGTTCTTGTGTTCTTTCGGTCACACGCTGTTCTAGCTCTGCGTTCATGGTGGCAAGATCCGCGATCGCTACTCTCAGCTTATCTTCTGCTGTTGTGCGCTCAGCCAAAACCGCAGCCAAAATCAATGCGGTGAAAACTGTTACCGCAATGAACGACTGTAGCAGCGTTAACGACTGATCGAGCGAGTCTCCTGCAAAGCTTCCCAAGCCTCGTACCGTGCCTAAAATAGCCATTGCAGAAATCATGACAGCAGCCAACGTACTCCCTCGCTGCCCATAGCGAAACGTTGGCCAAATTAGCAGTGGAATGAGCATGTAGTCCAACGCATACGGCTGCCAAAAAGAAGCATAGCCAACGACGAGCACAAGCCCCGACATCAACAGGATTTCAAAACCATGTTTTGTATGTACGTAGGTGTTTTTAGGCGATCTTTTTGCGAAAGGGTTTCGCCATTGCTTTACTTCCGGCTCTATTCGCCGAGTGTCTTGCTTTTTTGAAGCCCACAGCTCGCGTTCCCAGCTAATAATCGCCGGAGTGACAATAAAAATTCCCGCTACATTAGAAACCCACCACGTTAGCCATACGTCCGAATAAGCTTCCCACGGTACAACACCCAAGCTACACAGCACGGCAACGCCTGCGAGGGCATTGATAACGGGCCCTAATAGCCCTGCAAAAAACAAGAGCTGAATTACATTAACCACACGGCTAAGCGGATACCGAGTGCGTGCCGTTTGCCATAGCCCAAAGACACCCACGCCCGTGCCCACTGTGGTACCTAGTGCAATGCCCATCACGCCGAATACCGACGTCGACAGCGATAGCCAACTACTCGGATCCCAAAACGCCCAAATATTCGCCAGAAAAGACCCCAGACAAACCCCAGGCAGCATCCAAAACCCGTACAGAAACACAGCTGCAACCGCAATACCATCAGGTGGCCAAACGGGTGTGACATTTTGTGGGGTTGAGGCTAGCCACCGCGACAGCTCTGCGGTGCCGTAATATGCCGAGGCCAAAGCGACATTCCCACACAAATAGAAAAGACGAGTGCGGGAAGCAGGGAGTGCACGCATGGGTAAAGCTGTAGGTTTGATTAAATTCACAGCGTTAGTGTGCCCTACTCTTTTTATTAAGTTAAGGAATCTTGATGTAAATGCTAGTATCCTTTTAATGTAAGATTTGTCGTTTTTGGTAAATTCTAATGGAGTTTCCCTGGATTAGAGACGTGTAGAGAATTCATTGTATATCGTTCACTTCACAACCCTATTTGACAGTGCTAAAGCATAACGAGTCCTGCACGAATGCCAACTGCGACAGCTTCGGTGCGGCTAGCGACGTTGAGCTTGGAGAGGATAGCGCTGATGTGAAATTTTACGGTGTGTTCGGAGATGTTGAGAGTTTGGGCGATCGCCCGATTCGTTACGCCACTTGCCAGCTGATTGAGCACCTGAATCTCCCTAGGCGTAAGCGGCTCGAAATCTTCAGATTCAACAGCGCTAAACGTGTTGCTAGCCTGAGAGAAAAGCGCTTCTGTAATGTCGGGATGGAGGACGTTGAAGCCGCTAATGATGGCTGCGATCGCATTCCTAATCTCATCAGCCGACACCTCCATTGGCAGTAAACTCACCATTCCCGTACTCATTAATTGAGACAAAGCAACAGATTCTGCCTCAGCGGTTTCTATCCACGCGTCTTCTAATAGAATCAAAACAGATAGATTGTCTTCGATAGCTAGAGAATCAACAGTCTGAAAAACAGCTTCAAAGTCATCTGTTGTGACAACGATTGCTAAGTCAGTTTGCTGAGTTTGTAGCCATTGGTTCAGCGCCTCTAGGCTACTGACCTCACCTATCACCTGAGTGGCTGGTATCGTCACCATTGCACAGAGCCCGGCGCGAGTCACCGAATGCGCCGCGCAAATCACAATTTCAGCCATGCTTAGCGCTCGCCTACGGTGAGTGTCACGGTTTGCAGCTGACCACCGCGTAGCAGCTTGACTGATAATGACTGCCCTACACTCTGTGGGCCCAAATGGGTTTGCACCTGTTTTAGACTCTCTAAGTTTTGATCATCAAATGAAATCATGACATCACCTATGCTCATCTCAGCTTGGTCGGCAGCACTTTCTGGCTCTACGCTGACCACCATAATGCCAATCTCGTTGTCGAGAGTATGTTGCTGCCGTACGTTATCTGGCAGCGGAATCGCCTGCATTCCTAGCCCTAGGTAGCCCCTGGTGATTTTGCCTCGCTGCTGCAATTGCTCAACGACTTTATTGACCGTAGCAGCAGGAATAGTCAACACTCTACGCTGAGGTCCAAATGTGTTGAAGCCAACGATTTGCCCACTGTGACTGACAAGCGGGCAGCCAGCACTTCCTCGACCAATATTGATATCGACCGCGATGTATTGGTCAATTTGGCCGCCGCTTTGGCTACGCCAAGTATCGCCTAGCTCAGAAATCATCCCTAGGCTAGAAAACTGACGGATGGCTGACAGCCTGTTTTCATCGTTCTCTCTTTGTTGTCCTCGTCCTCTGCGACCCCTCCTACTGTGTCGCCGACCTCGACCTCGGCCTTGCCCCGCCGAATAGCCCACGGTTACAACCAGTTGCCCCAGTGCTAGCGTCTGAGCATCACCGAGTACGGCTGTCGGATATTCGACTGTTTCGGGGAGTAAGAGAATCGCTATGTCCGTTGTGGGATCGCTGCCGAGTAGTTCTGTCTCGAAGGTTTGTCCGCCTGATAGCTTAACTTTGAAGCGGGTGTCTGACTGTAGGGCCTCGCATGATGTAATAATGAGTCCTTTTTTCCAGTGAATCCCTGTGCTGACAGAGTGCTGACCTTTGATGGAGACGACAACGCGGCTGGTTTGCGTAACAATGTTTGAGAGATCTTGTGAAAGGGTTTCGAAGGCTGTATCCATGAATAGGTGAGGTAAGTTATTGCACCTATTGTGTGTCAGCAAGGTGAGGCTGACATCACCGATGTGGCTAGTGCCTACCTCCCAAGATGGGTAGGAATACTGGTCACATCAATCAGAATTATTGATTGATTGCCGCTTGAGTGAGGGTTTTGCTCAGCAGGTTGCCGTTTTGCCAGGGGAACTCTGAGTCTGTAGCATTTAGTACAGCGCGTTTCATGGGTTTCTATCGTTTTCAGCTCAGACTATGGGTTGTGGGTTTGATTGGATTTGGCTGGTTGTTGTCTGGTGGCCCAGCTGTTGCGGAATCTATGGCCGGAGAGAATACGGCGGTAGAAGCGGAAACTGTTGTTTCTTCTAGGAGCGGTCACGATTGCTTTGATCTTGCCACTGAGCAGCCCGAACCGCTGGGTGAATTTCGTCAGGCGGTAATGGAAACTGCTGCTGTAACAGCTAGAGCAGCAGATACGGTAGAAGAGAGGGCAGGTACGCTAGCTGAGCTGAGTGAGGCCTACGCTTGCCTAGGTCAGGTGGAATTGGCAGATGCGATCGCACAAGAAACCCTACCCTTCATTGAACAGATTGAAGCGGCTGCGGTGAAAGGTGATTTGCTCGTCACGCTGGCAGCTGCTTATGGTGAACACATCGGCGATACGGCGCGGATGGATGAGCTGTTGGTAGATGCGATCGCACTTGCAGAAATGCTTTCACAGGATTCGAGCCGTCAATCTTCACTCGTCGGTGATATTGTTCGCCTATACAGCCGGGCTGGCGAATATCGAAAGATACGAGAGGTGGTGGATATTGTTGACGATGAGTTTACTCGTTCTCAGCTTATACATTCAGGCCTGTTTTTTATTCAAGAGAGTGTATCGACAGAAGAGCTGCAAGAGATTCTAGCGATTTTTCCAGAGCTAGAATCTCTGTTATCTTCTACTTCTCCAGATGATGATGATTTTACCCCTTGGCAATCATGGCAATATCAGCTGCACGAGTTTGTCCGGGCCCTTCATCAAGCGGATGACTTAGCGTCTGTTGATGCGTTGATTGCAGCGCAAGTCGTAAAGATTGAGGCACTACCTGAGCAAGGAAATCAGGTGATGGCTTACATTCAGCTCAGTGAGTACTTATCTGCCAGTGATTATACTGCGCGAGCGATCTCTCTATTGGAGGCAGCTGCCGAGAAGATGATGACATCAGATGCTGTATCGGTCTCAGCTGAGGTAGAAGCCTACGCTTTGGGGCTTTCTCTAAATAGTCGGTTGAGCATAGCATTTGCACAAGCCGGGGACTTCGACCGTAGCTTTGCTTTTCTTCAGGAAATGGAGGCTGTTGATCAGTTGTTCTCAAAGCTGTGGAGCCTGAGCCAAGTGACTCAACTGCTTCCCTCAGATGAACGTTTGCAAGCTCAGCTAGTGGGGCTCATCGCAGATACTGAACAAACGGTACGGGTGAGCGACAATCCTCGGCAATTTTTACTTCAAGTTGCGGTTGTGTATTTTCAGGCTAATGAAGTAGAGAATGCACGTACGCTGGCGCGTGAAGTATTAGAAACCTACGGCGAAGAGGCCCGGACCGATAGTGATTTTCTGGATTACTTAACCGGCGTGTTGTTTGCTGTCGGGAGTTACGAAGATGGTTTGGCGTTGTTAGACCTGGCTGCTGATAGCGCTTCTTTTCGTTATCTCCCAGCGCAATTGCTACGTGAAGAACAGTTGGAAGTTGCTTGGGCGGTTGTTGAGAAGATGACTTCACCCCTCGATCAAATGCTCGCTATTCGTAACATGGCTGAGGTGTATCAGGTGTGGGAACAGCCCGATGCTGCCTTTGATCTCTCAGTGCGCGTACTGGATATAGCGCAATCAGATGCATTTGACGAAGCGGCATATTTTGAGGCTCTTTATGGAGACTATTTGGAATCATTTTCTGAGGAACGGCGTGAAGAACAACGCAATGCTTTGCTGCGCAGTGCCTATATATCTCTATTCTCAGAGGCTATTTATTTGCAGGACTCTCCTGAAAATCAGCGTAGGTTGATTCAGCTTGTGGAAGATGAACCGTTGCGAATGGATTTGCTTTTAACGTTCTTCCCTGAAGATATAAATGCAGAAGATACAAATGTAAGTGAGGCTTCGCTATCGGATTCGGCGGGGGATAGCGTGGTACAGGATGATAGCTACTGGAGCAGTGTGGCTACAGATGCTGCGAGGGAGGCCCAGTTTGCAGAGGCCATTGATGCGATCGCACTGATCGAATCCCCCGTTCAGCAGTCTCGT
>ERZ1740067.786-NODE-786-length-24100-cov-11.731171_pt1 | contig 24100 bp, 22 predicted proteins | sample MGYA00581736_ERZ1740067 | MGnify/ENA primary metagenome ERZ1740067 (study PRJEB43018, sample SAMN04849236) | marine metagenome | isolation source: floating plastic debris | place: Pacific Ocean | collected 2008-08-27 | study: EMG produced TPA metagenomics... | reverse complement strand
CCAAAGTACGGGCCAAAGTACGGGCCAAAGTACGGGCCAAAGTACGGGCCAAAGTTCTGAGACTAGCAGTCGCTGGAGCCCAATGCAGCTATGGCAAAGCTTAAGCGCAGGCCCCGCCCAATGCTTAGGGCTGAGTGCCGGTCAGCTAGAAGTGGGTGCACTGGCTGAACTAGTGCTATTTGATCCGCAGGTCAGCTGGGAAGTGAGCCCAAGCACGCTAAAATCGCTGGCTGAGAATACGCCCTGGCTGGGAAAGACCGTTCAAGGAAAGGTTAGTCGTGTGTGGCATGGTTGATCGCCTGCTGTGAGCGATCGCCTACAGCCCACCAACTCCTACAGCCCACCAATGCGGCTAGGCGGCCAGAATCGAGCGGTGGCCTTACCGATGATGGTGTCTTCTGATAGAAAGCCCCATACGTGACCGTCGGAGCTACCGTTGCGGTTATCTCCCAGGACTAAATAATGGCCTTCTGGTACGACGTTGGGCCCCCAAGTGTAGAGTGGCGGCGCTTTGATGTAGTTTTCTCTGAGTGCTGTGTCGTTGACATAGACTTTGCCATCTCGCACTTCAATGGTTTCGCCAGGTAGGCCCACGACTCGCTTAAGGTAGGCATCTCGTGTCGTAGAATTTGCCGCATCTAGCGCCTTTTGCGGTGCTTGGAAGACGATGATATCGCCGCGCTGAGGATCTTGAAAGCGGTAGCTGAGCTTTTCAATGACTAAGCGGTCGTTGATTTCGACGGTGGGCTGCATTGACCCTGTGGGGACGACTCTGGCCTCAGCCACAAATTGACGAATCCCAAATGCTAAAACAAGGCTGAGCCCAACGGTTTGCAGCGCTTCTACTACTAAGCTGGGTTGCTTTTTAGCCATAACAAAACGATTTCACAAAGTAGCTGGATAAGTTTTTTTGATGAATTACTAGCGTACCCTCGCTCTATTGAAAACTCAGGTAAATCTATGCCAGTTCGTTGTGTTGGCTGGGGGCTCAGTTAGCCGACTTTAGTTCAATCCGCCAATCCGCTGCAAAGGCCAAAAGCGAACAACGGCGCGGCCAATAATACTTTCGCGCTCTAAAAAGCCCCACACGTGGCCATCGGAGCTACTGTTGCGATTGTCGCCAAGGACAAGGTATTCGCCTTCTGGTACGACATCTGGTCCCCAGGTGTACACAGGCGGCGACTGAATGTAGTTTTCGGCCAAGGCTTCGTCATTGACAAACACCTTGCCGTCTTTGACCTCGACCTTTTCGCCGGGGAGGCCGATGACCCGCTTAATGTAGGCGTCATTCGTTGTGGACTTGGCGGCATCTAGTGCTTCTTGAGGTGCCCTAAAGACGATGATGTCGCCGCGCTTGGGTGGGTTGAAGTGGTAGCTGATTTTTTCAATGACCAGTCGGTCGTCAATCTTGAGTGTTGGCAGCATCGATTCGGATGGAATGAACCGGGCTTCGGCGACAAATTGACGAATGCCCAAGGCCAAAACGATGCTTAGCCCGACGGTTTGAAGGCCTTCAATCCACGGATTTTGTTGCTTTTCAGACACGACTTTTTAGTTTCAAAATAAGGTAAGCGAGCACGCTGGAGATTTTGCGACGGGATCTAGTGGCTGTCGGGTTTGCAGTCACTCGATTTAATATCTCCCAAAATTAATACAGCAATCATCGCCAGTCCTGATTAAAACATTAAATTTGCCGGAGGGTTTATTCGCGTCATCCTCTATGGACTCAATCATAATAATAAGTTTATGTTCTTATCGACGTCTCCCTAACTTATTCAGCGCGTTTCTTGTGCTGATTGGCTTATTTATTGAGAGAACGAACTTGCTATGGCATCACTGCCCTCACCCTCTCCGTCTATGATTATTCAAAATGCGCAGGTTCTACTGCCGTCGGGTGACATAGCACTGTGTGATGTGGCGACTGCCGAAGGCAAAATTACGGCGGTTGGCACGGGTTTGGACGTTTCTGCTAATACCCGAATTATTGATGGTCAAGGGCTGACCTTGTTACCGGGTGTGATCGATCCGCAGGTTCACTTTCGTGATCCAGGGTTAGACCACAAGGAAGACTTATTTACTGCGTCGTGTGCTTGCGCACGGGGCGGAGTGACCTCTTTTTTAGAGATGCCCAATACGCTGCCGCCCACAACAACTCAAGCTGCTTTGACGGATAAGTTAGCGATCGCAGCTACCAAGAGCCTAGTCAACTATGGTTTTTTTATTGGTGCAACTGCGGAAAACTTGCCGGATCTGCAAGTAGCCAGTCCTACCTGCGGGATCGCAATTTTCATGAGTGCTGCCGACGCCCCTCTTTTGGTTGATACAGCGGAGACGATTGAGCCAATTTTTGCGGCGGGTGCAGCCTGTGGGCATGGCAACGCCAGGGGTGGATCCTCTCCAGGGGAGAATCGCCTCATTGCAGTCCATGCTGAAAATCAAGCTCGTATTCTGGAACGTCAGGCGCAGTGTTCAGGAGAGCGTAATCCTGCCACCCACACCAAAGTGCAAGACAACGAAACAGCCTTGCTAGCGACCAAGATGGCCTTGGGCTTTTCAAAGAAGTATCAGCGCCGTCTACATATTTTGCACCTGTCTACAGGGGAAGAAGCTGAGCTGCTGCGTCGCGATAAGCCTAGCTGGGTGACCGCAGAGGTGACACCGCAGCATTTGCTGCTGGATATTGGTGCTTACGAAACGCTGGGCACCTTGGCGCAAACGAATCCATCGCTGAAGTATGCGCGCGACCGCGAAATCCTTTGGCAGGCTCTGCTAGATGGCGTCATCGATTTTATTGCTACAGACCATGCGCCACACACCCTAGAAGAAAAGAGCAAGGGTTATCCCCATGCACCGTCAGGAGTGCCAGGGGTAGAAACTTCCCTACCTTTGATGCTGACTCAGGCCAAAGAAAATCGCTGTACGGTCGCCCAGGTGTCTTACTGGATGTCGACAGCCGTTGCCCAGGCCTACAACATGCCAAACAAAGGATTGATTGAACCAGGGTTTGACGCTGACCTAGTCCTCGTCGATCTATTGACCTATCGGCCTGTGCTCCGCGAAGAGCTACAAACCAAATGCGGTTGGAGTCCTTTTGAAGGATGGAATTTGACGGGCTGGCCTGTGGTGACGATTGTGGGTGGCCAAGTCGTGTACGATCACGGTCATATCAATACAGACGTTCGCGGTCAGGCGCTTGAGTTTGGCTAAAATCTCTGTTTATAAGACTGTGCTAGTAAGTGTGAATTTCTATGTCTAATCCGTTCCGCTCGCTTCAATATTTGCCGTGGAGCGTTTTGGCGCAGAGTGCGGCGGTGACAATTGCGATCGCCACTGTGCTTGACTACGGCGCGTACTGGGGAATTACCCGATGGATGCAAACCCAGCCTGAGTCCGCACTACAGATAGTAATCTCTACTCTATTTTTCGCTACATTAGCGGCGGCTTATGGCATTGGAGCGCTAGCACTCATCCTGACTGAGCGGTTTTTCCGTGAAGTGGTGCTGACAGCAGAGACGATATGGGCGCTCATTGGCTGTGTAATTCTTTTCTACTTGCTTAGAACTTGGTTGCCGGTGCCGGGGGTGTTGATGCTGGTCAATCTCTACAATGTTGTATTGATTTCTCTGGGGGCCTTTTTTACCGGTAAGCGCTACTGGCGATGAGGGCGGCAGCATTCCTGATGACGAGAATACTACCGAATTGCATGCCCCAAACAGTGTCCCACCTACTGCTGAATCAGCGACAGCAGCTCATCGGTAGAAATTTTACTACTCATGTCGGTACCTGTCAGCAGACTGTCGGCAAGGTCTCGTTTGGTCTTATGCAGGCCCACGATTTTGTCTTCGATGGTGCCTTTGGCAACGAGGCGATAGATGGTGACGGGGCGCTGTTGACCGATTCTATGCGCTCTGTCGCTTGCCTGATCTTCTACTGCTGGGTTCCACCAGGGGTCCATGTGTAGCACATAGTCGGCTGCGGTGAGGTTGAGCCCTGAGCCGCCTGCTTTGAGGCTGATTAGGAAGACATCGCCTTTGTCCTGCTGAAAGGCATCGACGCTTTGCTTTCTCTTTTTGGCTGGGGTGCTGCCGTCTAGATACTGGTAGCTAATTTGTTGTTCTTCTAAGTGATTTTTCAAGATCTGAAGATGATCAACAAATTGGCTGAAAACAAGTGCCTTGTGTCCATTGTCTAAGAGGTCGGCGATGAGCTTTGAAAACTGTTCTAGTTTGGTGCTGGGAATGGCTAGCTCGGGCTTTACCAAGGCTGGATTACAGCAGGCTCTGCGCAGTTTCATGATTTCTGCGAGTACCTGTAAGTGTCGCTGCCCAGAAGGTGACTTTTTACCTTTGAGCTTTTCTACAGCTTCTCGTCGTAATGCTTCGTAGAAGGTGGTTTCTTCTTCACTGAGTTCTATGGGCAGTGTAATGTCTGTCTTCGAGGGCAGTTCTTTGAGCACTTGGTCTTTTGTTCGTCGCAGAATGAAAGGGCGAATGAGATGACGCAGCGCGTTTTTGGCTGCTGCACTGGCTGGTTTATTGGGGTCGCGTTCTATGGGATTGGCAAACCGTTGCTTGAACTGCTCTAGTGAGCCGAGTAATCCTGGGTTGATGAAGCGGAACAGGTTCCATAGCTCGCCTAAATGGTTTTCGATGGGGGTGCCGGTCATGATGATTTTGAAGTCGCCTTGGAGGGCCATAACGGCCTGCGATCGCCTAGTCGCATGGTTCTTAATTGCCTGCGCCTCATCCAGCACAATCGTATGCCAGCCCACCTCTGCCAGCGCATCAGCGACAGTTTCCTGCTGCATGAGCCCGTAGCTACACACCAGCAAATCGTTTGGCCCGAGCTGTTCTAGAATCGATTCACGCCCGGTTCGGCTCGCCTCTCCTAGGTTCGTTACATTCAGGCTAGGCGAAAACCGAGCGGCTTCACTTTGCCAGTTCATACAAACTGACGTGGGTGCAATTACCAGGGCCGGACCTTTTGCCCCACGCTTTAGTAAGACGGCGAGTCCTTGGAGTGTTTTTCCAAGGCCCATATCATCTGCTAAGCACGCACCGACGCCCCACTTTGCTAAGCGTGATAGCCACACAAAGCCTTCCTTTTGGTAGCTGCGCAATTTGGCATTGAGCGCTTTTGGGACTCTGGGATTGATCGAGCGTGCGGTTTGAATTTGCTGTATGTGGGTTTGCCAGTCGCTATCTACGGTGGTTTGTTCAAAGCCTTCAATCATGTCGTTGAGTGCGATCGCAGCCAATCCATCTACTCGCACTTCCTTGCCCTTCCTCTGCGACAGCCGACTCAGCGTTTGCAGTCGCTGCCGAAACTCTTCTGTCAGCGCTAAGAATTCGCCATTCTCCAACGGCACAAACTGTCCAGACGTTTTGTCTAGCAGCGTCATCAGCTGCTGTAAATCCATCACCTGGTTATCACTAATTTTGAGCTCGCCGCTGGCGGCAAACCAGTCCTTTTTGCGACGAATGTTGAAATTAAAGTCGCTACTGCTCATCTGTTTTGAGACTTTGAACCTTTCTCCTTCTGGCCATTCGATAACGACAGCCTCGCCTAATCGCTGTAGCTGTAGCAATAGCTCTAGACAATCTGTTGGGTCGTCAATCCACCACTCACTATTTTCTGGAATGTAGTGAAAGAGTACTGGGCAAGCGGTGCTGACGGCTTCTGTGTTGCGCGTTTCAGCTTCTAAGTCTCTTTTGGTTTGTAGCCGCTTTCCTTCTACAACAGAAAGCACGGTTTCGCCGCCTTCTCCTGGAGAGTAACAAGATCCGCCTTCAGGAAAAGGATGAATCAGAAAAGAGACTCTGAGCCCTTCTCCGGCTGGTAACAAATGTATGTGGGGTGTGGCGTTGGCGAGGACTTCTTCGGCTTCGGTGCCGCCGCCAATGTCGGATTGGACGGTGACGAGGCTGGCGATAGATGCGATCGCCTTCAAAACCCTCTCTTCTGCCTTTGCTGGCACTACTAGCTGATTCGCCCCACCCAACACTTCTGCAATTCGCTTGTGCTGATCATTCACCGAAATCACCTTAATGCGCGTTGGTGTTTCTTTCACCACCATCACATCGCGCCGGGTGATCTGGGGCGAAAGTGACAGCTGAAGCCTGTCGCCTTCCAGCCGTTTCACCAGCAGCTCTGGCTCTCCTTCTACCACATCTACTTTTACATCAGCGGCATCTTCTCTAAAGACATGAGGATGACCAATGAGTGCGACGAGCGCGTCTGCGCTAAAAAAGTAAGTAGGCTCGGTGCGATAGTAGTAGCTGTCGCTGTATTTGGCTTCAATGGTGCCGCAAATTCTTTTGTCTTGTTCACTTAAGTGATCGGGATAGCTGTAGCTACTGCTTAAACGCTTGGGCGAGAGTTTTTTCCCTTTGGTCCAGCCGCCTTTTACGCTGAGCTTTTGCTCTACTGGGATGAGGTTCCAGTTGTCTAGCGACTCGAATCTTATTCTCCACACCATGCGGTAGGTGGGCTCTAGGGTAGGGGTAGGCGCTGATTGAACGGCAGGCGTCATTAGGGACGTGAGGGCATCGAGCGATCGCTCCCATGATTCTTTGCGTTCTATCACGTCGAGGAGTGAGACGCTTTTGATTTGCGATCGCAATTTCCTAGACTGCCGCGCAAAAGGGCTCTCTGCTTGGTAGCTCACTAGTAGTTCAGTCATCGCTAACGTCAGCCAGCTATAGCCCGACTTACTGAGCTTTTTGCATAGCCAAGGTAGCTGTAAGGAAATCCATTCTTCAAACTCGTCTACCTGTAGCCAGTTCAGGCTATAGATTTCTAACAGTGCCACTAGCCCTGTCGCTTTTAGGCTGTACTGGCTAAAGCGTTTTGCGCCTTCAGTTGGCTTACTTTGTTGTTGTTGCAGTACGGCAAATAGTAGGGGTGCACTCGGCTTGAGCCAGTGATCATTTTGTCTTTGAATCAGTAAAACATAGCTTTCGGCTGTTTTAAGAGACTCTATGCTGCCTTCTGCGAGTAGGGCGAAGAAATAGACAATCGTAGCGGGATACTCGAACCACAGCATTTTGGCCTGCTGAGATTTTCCGCCGACTTTGATGCTGTTGTTGTAGTGGGTGAGTGACTGGGAAGTGTTGCCTGTGAGAAATGCGATCGCGCCCTGCAAAGCCTCAGCCTTTCTCCCCATCATCGGTGGAAATGTTGTTCCTTTCAGGGCCTGAGCAGCTTCTGCTAACCGTCCTCGAAGCCACAGCTGCTCAGCATAGAGTAAATGAAGCGCCACACCCACTCGACCATTTTTACAATAGTCTTCTAACAGTTCAAACACTTGTTCAGCAGGCGCACACCGTGCGGCAGACTCTCGCAAAATAGCGGTTATGCCGAGTTCAAAAAACTCATCCGATAAGCTATCTATCCAGTCAATATCCAGCGGATGAGTCAGCACCGTACGCACAGCATCTGCAATGGTGAGCGTTGATCGCCAAAATACCTGACTCACATGCACAAACAGCGCTTTCAAAGCTGTTAGGTCTTCGCGATAGATTGCAATGCGAACATCGCGAAGAAACTGGGCTTCGTTGCGAAAGAATGGTGGACCGCCAGGGAAGCGTTCGCCGATGGGAAAGCGGCTTGCGATCGCCTCTGCAATTGGCTCTAGCGTCGCCATCCTCACTGCATCGCGCGCCACCAAGTCGATAATATCTTCATTGCAACTCGTCCCCAGCCCATGCTGCGGCACCAAAATTTCGAGGTCAATTAGGTGACGAACCTGTGCCTGCAAATCTTTGGGGTGAGGTGGGCGTACGCGCTCAAAGCTATCTTGTTGCGCCATCGCAACCACCCAACAGCTACGAGCTTTATCTTTACTGGCAGGCTCATACAGCAGCGCAAAAATCTGAACGAGAAAACGCTGCGATTCGGGCAGTTGCAGATAGCTGTGATGGATAACTTGTGGATCGAGGGGCATCGTATCAAAAGTTACGGGGCGTTATTCAGCTACAGAGGCTTATAGCTTAATCCCAATTCTCGCGGCGTAGCAGCGGATTGATAAATTCGTTTAAGCCTTCGCCAATCAAAGACAGCCCGGTCACCATTGATGTAATGGCCAATCCTGGAAACAGCGCCGTCCACCAAATGCCAGTGGGCAAAGCATCTAGCGCCTGCCGCAAAGAATCGCCCCACTCAGGCACTGACTCCGGTAGGCCCAATCCTAAAAAGCCCAGCCCACCCAAAACCAAAACTGCATCCGCTGCATTCAGCGTAAAGAGAACCGGCACACTCTGCACCACGTTCAAAAAGAGATACCGAGAAAGCACCGCCCAAGTCGATGCGCCCATAGACTGCGCGGCTTCAATAAACAGCTCTGTTTTTACACTCACCGTATGGTTGCGCACCACCCGGTAGTACTGCGGCACGTAAGCAATAGAGAGCGCCACCGCTGCATTGACAACTCCTCGCCCAACGACAAAAGCCAGTGTTACCGAGAGCAAAAGGCCAGGCAGCGTATAAATCGTATCCATGAAAAAGAGCAGTGCCCGGTCTACCTTGCCACCAAGATAGCCACTCAGCATTCCTAGCGGCACACCCACCACCACACTCATTGCCGTCGCCAGCAGCACTACTTGCCAAGCTGCCCGCGTGCCAAACACCGTTCGCGAAAAAACGTCGTATCCCTGACGGCTCGTGCCAAACCAATGCGCAGCGGATGGCGGCTCATGAATGGGATTTGCGAGGCCCGCTGTGGGGTCTTGAATCCATCCCCAGCTCTGCATCAGCGGTGCAAACAGCGCCAGCAGCAAAAAGATCGCCGTAATCGCGATGCCAATGTACATCAGCGCCACCGAAATCGTCAGCGGCTGAGAGGGCTTGCTCCCAATCTGAGCTTCTGCGATATCGCGCTGCGTTTCTTGAACCATGACGAAGAATACGTTTGAGGAAGTCGGCTCCCATTGTCGCAGAGGTTGACCGATTCGGCTAAGTGCTAGCTAGCGAACGCTAATTCTGCTGGCTCAAAACGTAGAAGAAACAGTTTTTCAGCCTCTATTGTAATGAGGGCGTAGGCTTCTCCGTTTTTTTCGGCAAATTCAACTTCGAAAGCTTCCCCTTGGTTGTACTTTTCTACGACTGTACCTACGAGTCCTGCGGGTAATAATAGAGCCTCTCCATATGGAAATCTCTGTGCCTTGGTGTCTTCTGTGAGAGCTACTACATCATGAAGGTTGATTTTAGTCATCTATATCCTCCTTTGTTCGAATAGGGTAGGCAGTCGTGAGATTCGGGTATTTATCTTCTGGATTTACTAGCCAGGCACTACGGATAATTGATCGACCTACCCGAGTAGTTAAAAGAAAATCAATTAGGTAGTGGTCTCCATACCGAGTGGTTTTGGTATATATTGCTTCGCTAGTAACGAGATTATCTATCAGCGCAGAGATAAGAACTTCCTTATTCTGTATCGTAATACCTAATTTCGATCTAAAGACGACTGCTTTATTTTTTCCTTCAGCGTGCTCAAAATTGAGGGAGTAGGTTTCAATCTTACGGGTTATCTGCTCAATCCTGAATGCTTCTTTGTAAGGTACTTTCATCTTAAGAATGCTGACGCACAGTCAGTTTTCTCGTAATGTCTTCAAAGCTTTGCATACAAATTTTTCACCCTGTTCAACTTCTAATAGCGTTGTGCTTCGACCTAGGCCAAATCGTATTGTTGCTCTAGCTAGCGTATCATCGCGACCTAAGGCTCTGATGACGTGAGAGGGGGCCGTATTTTTTGCACTACAGGCTGAGCCAGATGAAATTGCGATCGCACCCCTCACCCCAGCCAACAAATCACTCCCCTTCACCCCTTCAATACTAATATTGAGATTATTCGGCAGCCGCTGAGTTGGGTGTCCATTGAGGTGAATGCCTGGCAAATCAGAGAGTTGTTGCCAGAGGCGATCCCGCAACCCCCCAAGCCTCTTCGCCTCACTCTCCATCTCCCCGACCGCAATCCGCACCGCCTCGCCAAACCCTACAATCTGCGGCGTATACAGCGTGCCTGAGCGCAGCCCTTTCTCTTGTCCACCGCCGTGAAGCTGCGGTGCGAGCTGCACCCGAGGATTTTTCCTCCGCACGTACAGTGCGCCGATGCCTTTCGGTCCATACAGTTTGTGCGCAGTTATAGAAAGCAGATCGATGTGCATCGTCTGCACATTGAGCGGAATTTTGCCGAGGGCCTGGGCCGCGTCTGTATGGAAAATAACGTTGCGCTGATGGCACATTTCGCCAATCTGTTCAATTGGCTGTAGTACTCCGATCTCATTGTTTGCAGCCATCACCGACACCAAAATCGTGTCAGCTTGGAAGGCTTCTTCTAAACCTTGTAAATCGATGAGTCCATCGGGCTGGACGGGTAGGTAGGTAACGCTGAAGCCCAGCTTTTCAAGATAGCGGCAGGGTTCGAGTACAGCGCTGTGCTCTGTCTGTACGGTGATAATGTGCTTGCCTTCGCTCATGTAGGCTTCGGCAATGCCTTTGATGGCGAGGTTGTTGGCTTCGGTGGCGCCGCTGGTGAAAATGATCTCGGTGGGGTCGGCTGCGATCGCCCCTGCCAAAAGTCCCCTCGCTTTCTCAATCCCCGCCTCAGCCTCCCACCCGTACGAATGATTTAAGCTACTTGGATTGCCAAAATACTCTGTAAAAAAAGGCAGCATCACTGCCATCACCTCAGACGCAACCGGTGTTGTGGCATTGCAGTCTAAATAAATAGGTCTGTTGGCACTCAGTTTGTTGGCACTCGGTTTGTTGGTACTCATTGTTCTTCTAGCGTTGCTGTTTCGCCTTCACTGATGATGAATTTGTTGAAGACGCCAATGGCTCTGTAGTTACCAAAAGGCGTTTCGGTATCGAACGTACTGAACAAAAAGCGATTGTTATAGTCTGTGCTGTCTTTAATGATGTTTTGCACTTCGTTTTCTGAGAGCGTTTCTCCCCCAGCCAAAATGCCCTGGCAGGCCGTGCTTAGCGCTTCTCCAATTTTGCCTAGCCATGTTGAAAACTCTTCCGGTGCGCAGAGTGTTTCCTGCGCTTCTATGGTGACTGTCTTGGAGAGGAAGGCGGCGTAGTCGTCTTCGTTGGGATTGGTGAAAGCCAGTGCGCCGCCCAAAGCAGCTAAAGACAACAGCGCAGGGGTAGAGGCAATTTTCATTGGCAAAGTATCACTTTAATGGGGCTGTCTATACTGTAACCTTGCCATTGTTGCGATCGCCTGTGGAAAGATCCAGATGAATACGCCTGCACATGCCGTGTTTAACCTAGCTTTGCTAGGACGCAAAAAGCACCCAGAGTGGAATCCGCTGATAATTTGGGGGGCGCTGATTCCCGATTTAGCGATGTTTGCGTTCTACGCGCTGCTAAAGTTTTCAGGTGTTGCAGAATCTCAGATTTGGCGAGAGGAGTACTACCGCCCTTTTTGGCAAAACGTTTTCGATTTCTTTAACTCGATCCCGTTGGCGGCTATCGGCGTAGTTGTTGCACTACGTTTTAAGCGCACGGGCTTAGCACTGCTATTTGGCAGCGTTATTTTGCACTGTCTGGAAGATTTGCCTTTGCATGTAGATGACGGGCACCGACACTTTTGGCCATTCAGTCAGTTTCGTTTTGAGAGTGCGGTGTCCTATTGGGATCCAAACCATTACGGCATGATTGCAGCGCCAATTGAGCTGGTGCTGATGGTGATAGCAAGCATTTATGTGTTTAGGCGAGTGCGATCGCGCTGGACCAAAGGCCTATTGATCGTTTCGAGCGTTTTGCCTGTGGTGGTGCTTCTATACTTTGCGGCAATGAACTGAGGACAGGCCTCCAGCTCAATTTGCGGCAGCTGCCACCACGGCACATCTGGAAACGCATGATGCTCACGGTGATAGCCAAAGTGATAGCAGGTAACCAGTGACAGCACTTCCGGCCAGTAGTTGCTATTGGCACATAGCGGCGTGCTGTAGGTCTCGGGCAGCTCACGGTGAACGAGGTACGTGCCAAAGTAAAATAGTTGCACCGAACTCAGCAGCGATGGAATCGCCCAAAACACCAGTAAATTTGCCTCGGGTACACCCATCAATCGGTGAAGGCCGTTGTAAATGATAGCGATACCTACAGACTGCCTGAGCGTCCAGTAGCTGCGCATGAATCGGAAGTACCAGAGGACAGGGTGCGTATCTTTGCCATTGTGAAAATCTGGATCGCGGTGGCTGGCCGGAAACTGATGATGGTGCGCGTGGGACTCGTACATTTTGTCGTAGGGAATGAGCCCGTAGCAGAATAGGCTAAGTTCCCCTAGAAGCCGATTGAGCCTCGGGTGCAATGGGGCTACACTGCCGTGCATAGCGTCGTGCCCAGTGACAAAAAGACCGGTATATAAAAACGTGAACCAGGGAATGAGAAGCACGCAGCCTGCGATGCCGATGCCTTCAGCGCCAGTACTGAAAGCGGAAGAAAAGCTGATGCCCCATGCTGCCAAGATAGAGAGTGCGACTGCTATGCCACCGTGAGAAGGTGTTTGGAGAGGCGTTACCCATAGAGGAGGTCGCCGGAGATGAGATAGCAAATTCGAGTGAATTTTAGAAACGAACTGTCTGATAGGAAGTGCCTGATACAAAATAAGCTAAGGCTGTTTTACACCTTTATCAAAACGGCTGATATAGAGAAAACTAGGTATTTTCTGCACAGAGAAAATACCACGCCACAGACCGCAGCGTCAGTGAGATCTAGGCCAGATCTTAGGAAGGACTAGGACAAATTGATAGGATCCACATCAATGGTGAGGCTAATACCCTTAGGACTGCGTAGCCGTCTGAGGTTGGACCCTAAGGCCGGGCTAACCTCAGTTGGAGAAGCCGCTGATTTTAGCTTGAGTAGAATATGCCAGCGATAGCGGCGTGCCACTCTAAAAATAGGAGCAGGTACCGGGCCAAGCACGTCATAATGCTTTGAATCTGGCTGAGTTTCTAGCCTGTGAGCTAGCCTAGCTGCGGCTCGTTCTACAGCTTGTTCGTCGTGGCTGCTGAGCTTGAGAAGAATGAGCTTCCCACAAGGGGGGTAGCCGAGTGCAGCGCGATCGCTCAACTCCTGCTGCAAAAAATTCCCATATTGCGTCGCCGAATCCGGCTCCATCAGTGCTTCAATTGCCGCATGCTCAGGGCTATAGGTTTGCACAATCACCCGCCCCGGCTGCTCACCCCGCCCCGCCCGTCCGGCGACTTGCGTAATCGTTTGAAACGCTCGCTCACTGGCCCGATAGTCTGGCATAAATAGCAATCCATCAGCTGCAATCACCCCTACCAGCGTCACCTGTGGAAGATCAATGCCCTTTGTCAGCATTTGCGTGCCTACGAGCAAGTCGGCCTCACCATTTGCGAAGCGGGTCAGCAAGGCTCTGTGCGCGCCTTTATTGCGAGTAGTGTCACTATCGAAGCGGATGCAGCGAGCCTGGGGCAGGTACTTTGCTAGGTCGTTGACCACGCGCTGAGTGCCGCTGCCAAAGGTTTTGAGGTAAGGCGACGCGCATTCAGGACACTGCTTCGGGTGGCGTTTGCTGTAGCCGCAGTAGTGACATCGCAGGCTAGGCTGCCCCTCGTGGTGCGTTTGATGGAACGACAGCGACACATCACAGTTGGGACATTCCATCGGCTGACCGCAGCTACGGCAGGAGACAAAACTACTGTGGCCACGACGGTGGATGAAGAGAATCCCCTGATTTCCCGTTTCTACAAGTTCTTCTAATGCCTTTTGTAAGGGCCGACTGAAGATAGTGCGATTACCATCTTTGAGTTCGGCGCGCATATCAATAAGTTTGATAGGCGGGAGAGGACGAGCGTGAACGCGCTGGGGCAAGGAAAGGTAGTGGAGATGCGGAGAATCGGTATTGGATTCAGGCCGAAACCTGACCCATGTTTCCAACGAAGGCGTTGCCGATCCTAAAACCAAAGGACACCCTTCCAACTCAGCGCGCCACCTTGCGACCTGTTGCGCGTGATAACAGGGCATGGGCTGATCCTGCTTAAAGCTGCTGTCGTGCTCTTCGTCCAGAATGATAATGCCAAGGTTTGATAGCGGCGCGAACGCCGCAGAGCGGGTGCCGATGATGATTTGCGGCTTACCTGTCAGCATTTGTCGCCAAGTGTCGTAGCGCTCACCTTCGGACAGGCCACTGTGATACACATACACCTGTTGGCCAAATCGGCTGCGAAAGCGATCGGTAAGCTGTGGGGTCAGGCCAATCTCGGGGACGAGGACGAGGGCGGAGCGTTTGGCTTGCAATATGGGCGCGATCGCCTGCAAATACACCTCTGTTTTTCCAGACCCTGTTACCCCGTGCAGCAGCGCTTCTTCGTAGCCTTGCATGGCGTGGATTGTTTTGAGCGATCGCGCCTGATCAGTCGTCAGACTCTTCGATTGATCGGGCCTAGCCTGTGAATGACTCCCAGCGCGTAGGATTTCCTTGGGCTCAATGACTAAATAACCGAGGTCCGCAATTTTCTTCAGCGTTTTGCTGGTGGTGTGCAGCTGCTGCAGGGCATCGCTGAGCCATAGCTCTCCCCCCTGTCGCTCTAATGCAATCAGGATGTCCTGCTGTCGTTGACTGAGGGAAGATTTTTGACCGCTTTGGCTGCGCTGAAAGTCGCTAGTCGCTGAGCGAGTGAGCAGTACGGCCTGTCGCCGTTGGGCCTTGGGCGATCGCGGTGGTGCTAGGTAGCTTTCTACCAGCCCCGCCTGACGTAGCTGGCGAATGGCCTGGGTCGCACTGCCCGTTTTGCGAGGGGCTTTGACTTGGCGCTGTAAATATTGCCAGCTGTAGTCCCCTTCTGGAGCACGGTGTAGCGTTTCTAATAGCTGAATAGCCGATTTGGAGAGCGAGTGACTATTGCTGAGGTGCTCTATATCACCGATAGGTTTGGACGACTGTAGGCGAATTCTTCTCTGTGATTTAGACAGCAGCCCTGGCGGCAGTGCTGCCTTTAAAACCCGAATAAAAGGTGTTTGATAGTAGTCTGCGACACGGTTTAATACTTGCCAATACTCTTTAGTAAAGAAGGTCGTATTTATAACTTCTTCTATAGTCTTAATAGATAAGGGGGATAGCCCCTCAGGCTCATTTGAAGAGATGCGAATAGCGATCGCGCCTACCTGCTGAGCACCAAAAAAAACACTCACAATATCGCCCTCGCTGACAGACAACGCTGGCGGTATCCGATAGGTGTAAAGCCCCGAAGCGCCTGGGCAGTCTACTAGTACCTCAACCCATTGAGGCGACGAATGAGGCGACAAAGCCTGTGCTATCTCACCTGTAATATCGTCATCGCTGTGCTGGGACAAATTGCTTGAGTACACGTCAGATAGAGCCTAACAAACTTAACTTTGATGAGAGCCGAAAACGAAACGTAACAAAAATAATGAAAACCCCACAGGCAAGGCACTCTAGAAACATTGAAGTCTCGTCAGCAAACATTTAAGTTATTGGATTGAACAATTTCTTAATAAAGCATTGCTATAGTAAGGGCAACTCAAACCACTTCTACATCTTGTTATTCGTCTATTGCTAGGGAGCCAGAGCAAAGCGTCTACGCACAAGAAAATCGTCATGACGTGAATAAAATTCTAAATTATGACAGCCCCTCATAACTCCAATATCAGCATCGCATCAACATCCCGTAGCCTGTCGGCAGTTGCCTCAAGAGCAATCCCTAACGCTACAGAAATGTCCACCGCTACAGAGCCTAGCCGGAGCCTCCCCATGACTACGTCCGCTACCAAAACAACAGCGCGCACTACTCGCTCCAAGAGCGCTTCAGAAAAGGCAGACGCTTCACTGAGCACCTACAGCAATGTTGCTGTCCTCAGTAGCGATGTCAGTGAAGATCGTGCAAATAGCGATCTTAGTGGTAAAGATAGCGCGTCACCGATTGATCTTGTCGACGCTGCTTTGGCAAGTGTCGATGCAGACACCGACTTAGCAAATGCCGACGTGTCATCTTCGCTAGAAGACGACACTGACGACAGCGATGAGTCTCAGTACTCAGTGCAATATTCCGACAAGGCAACTGCCTCTACCCGCTATCGTAAAGCGGCAAACGATGATGCAGTCGGTGCCTTTTTCAAGGAAATGGCTCGCTACCCGCTGCTACAGCCCACCGAGGAAATTGAGCTGGCCCGCCAGGTTCGTATTATCCTCGCCGTTGAAGAACGCTCAGAAGAGCTGCAAACAACCCTAAACCGAAAGCCTACGCTTGCGGAACTGGCGGATGCGTTCGAGTGTACCGAGTCTCAGCTCAAGCAGCGCCTACGCAAAGCCCGTTCCGCTAAGCGCCGCATGATTCGCTCTAACCTACGCTTGGTTGTTTCGATTGCTAAGCGCTACCTGAATCGAGGCGTTCCCTTCCTGGACTTGATTCAAGAAGGTGCCCTAGGTCTAAACCGTGCGGCCGAAAAGTTCGATCCCGACAAGGGCTACAAGTTTTCGACCTACGCCTACTGGTGGATTCGTCAAGGCATCACGCGTACCATTGCGAACGATGCCCGCACCATTCGCCTCCCAATTCACATCGTTGAAAAGCTCAACAAGCTCAAAAAGGCAAACCGTGAGCTGCGCAAAGAGCTAGAGCGCACGCCTACAGAAGCTGAAGTTGCAGAAGCGCTAGACATGACCCCCGAGCAGCTGCGCACCTTGCAGCAAGTTCAGCGCAAGTCGCTTTCCTTGAACCACCGGGTAGGTAAGGGTGAAGACACAGAGCTAATGGAGCTGCTAGAAGACGGCCATTCGCTCTCTCCCGAGTCACAGATCAGTGAGTCGATGATGCGCCAGGAAATTTCTGATGTGCTCACCGAAGTGCTGACTGAGCGAGAGAAGGAAATTATTGCGCTGCGCTATGGCCTCACTACAGGTGAGACGCACACGCTAGAAGAAGTGGGCGGTATTTTTCAGCTATCGCGTGAGCGCGTCAGGCAGATTCAAACCAAAGCAATGCGCAAGCTGCGTCGGCCTCAGGTAGCGTCTCGGTTGAAAAACTGGTTGCGTTAGATAATTGACGGTTTATCCTTCTTGGTTCTAAAGGTGACGTTTACGCCTTCATTGGTTTGCTTTAGGACCAGTAGCGGTGTGGGCTTCGCCTTTTGATCCCATCTCATGTTGGCGATCCGTCCTTGTAGGGTGGGTTGCCAAAAGCCTTCGGCGTCTTTGGGATTCAAAAAGTTTTCGATGCATTTCACAATTTCGGCGACGGTGCTAGAGGTTGCCTGTGCGGGTAGCTTTGTCAGCTGAATTTGAATGCGGAAGAGGACGCGCTTACGTTTTTGCTCGTCTTTAGGCGCAACGTATTCGACATCAAAAATTTGATTGATTTGACGGGGCTTGTTATTAGCAATTCCCACCATGCCCGTGTTTGCCTGCTGTGGTCTGAGGGCTTCACTAATGCGCTGCTTTACTTTGATTTTGAGCTGATTGACGATGGCGAAGTTGAACTGCTTCTCTTCCATGCGCATGCGCAGGTAGTCGAGGTTGAAGTCCCGAGAGTGGATAAGATCTGGGTTGCGCTCCATCTTAGCGATGGTGCTAAGAGCCAGCTTCACTCGCTTATGCAACTCTTTGTTTTTGTAGGTTTCAAACTTCAGCTGCTTTTGCAGCTTACGAGTTTGCAAGTATGAAAAAACACCTAGGCCTAGCAACAGCGCAACGAGCCCGCCCGTACTGTACATCCACAGGTTGATGGGTGTTGGGGGTGTGGGCGCTGCGTCGCTTGGTGTTTGGGCCAGCGTCTGGGCCAGCGTTGGAGACAATGTTGCATCCAACGATTGGGCCACTAGCTGGGGAGAAGTAAAGTTGCCAGTTGACATGGTAAGTGTGCGGGCAGTTAGCTATGTTCAGCATGCCCAAGTCGCCTGTCAGAATGGATAAAGTTGATGGGCCGTTATCCTGCGGATGGCGCTGGTATGGTGTCGACGCTAGGCTGGTGAAAGTTTTTGGGTGATTCCCTTTAGGACTGCTTAGTACTTCTGAGTACGTCTCTGGGAAAGACGAAAGGAGAGACGAACTGATGACGACAGAGCCACAGAACCTGGCAACGGCCTCAGCGGCAATCGCTGCGAGCGATATTCGCTTAGTCGCTACTGATATGGATGGTACGCTCACCTCGGCTGGAGAGTTTACACCTGCGCTTTTGCAGGCGTTTGAGTCGCTGCGCCGATGCAATATTGATGTCCTAATCGTGACAGGGCGTTCGGCGGGATGGGTGAGTGGGCTGGTGAATTATTTACCTGTGGTGGGTGCGATCGCTGAAAATGGCGGCATCTATATCGACAAACAATCTCCTGATCCCTTAGTGTTGACCGATATTCCTCGCATGAGCCAGCACCGCGATCGCCTCTCTATGGTGTTTCGCAAGCTGCAATCTCGCTACCCTCACCTGCGCCCTTCGGTTGACAATCCCTATCGGTTGACCGATTGGACCTTCGATATTGATGGTCTTAGTGATGAAGATATCGCCTGGCTAAAAGCGACCTGCCAGTCACAGACAATGGGCTTCACCTATAGCAATGTACAATGCCACATTCAGGTACCGCGACAGAACAAAGCCGCTGGGCTGAAGCGCGTGCTTCAGAAAAAATTTGAACAAATGAGTACCCACTCAGTGCTCACCGTTGGCGATAGCCCCAACGACGAAAGCCTGTTTGATACTGAGCGGTTTCCAAATTCTGTGGGTGTTGCCAATGTGGCGCACTACTTGCCGAGCTTAGCCCATGCCCCTGCTTACATTACCAGTGAGCCTGAGGTTAACGGCTTTGTTGAGCTGGTTAATCTCTTGACTCGCTAAAAAGCACTTTAGAAAAACTAGCTGTGAAAAACTAGCTGTGAAAAAATTAGCTGCCCTTTTTTGTCAGGAGCAAACAAGACACAAAGGGCAGCTATTTGTCACACATTACTAACAGGGCTTTGGCAATGGCCGCAGCTGTTAGCTGTTCATTTATTATCTCAGTCGGGATCAATCCAAGAGAGGTTGTTTCAAAAAATGAAACTGTCTCAACACTGCTAGTCCAACACTACTGGTCCAACACTACTGGTCCAACACTGCTATCCCAAGAACTACAGGTCGCAATAACTGCGCCAGTCGTTCAGCAAAGACGTGAGCCAGCGAACATCACGTCGGCTAATCATGCCGTCATCGAGTGTGAGCTTGTAGCACAGGCAAGAGGCCTCAGTTCGATTGTGATGGGTTAAAATCCGCAGCGCGCTGCCGTCGGGCAGGGCGCTGATATTGTAAATGCAGTCGCGCTTGGTGTTGACGATATATACAGGTGCCCGGAGCCAGTAGCGATACGCAATCAGTAGCACGTCGGATTCGATTTGGATTTGCACCCGTCTCAGTAGGCAAATTTGTAGCTGATGCAGACCATTGCTCAAAAAGCGAAAGCTGTAGGTACAGCCAACAACGGCTAGCACGGCGGCAACCAGGGTGGCCAAGCCCTCCGGACTCGTCAACAAGGCCCCAGAGAAAGTGCCAGAAAAATCTAGCAAATGAGCCAGATAAATGGCGCAGACTAGCATCACTGTGCCAATCGTGAGTGGCACCAAAGCCTGCCTAAATGCGGTAGAGCGAATGCCTATGGGGGGAACGGTGAGCTCTAGTGAATGCGGCTTCTTTTGAGAGCGAATCTGGGTGAAGAATGGCTGGTAATGGTTCCGGCCATTGGTGGTGATAGGGACTGGGGTCATGTGCGCTCTTTTTTTCTTCCAGAGGCGCTGCTTGAGCATTGCCAGTGGGAGACGCTTGAGTGATCGCAGCGCTTTCTTTGCTGAAGCAGGGCGATTATTAACATGAGGCTCAATTAACCAATTGATCCACTGTTGAAAATCGGCGCTGAGGCGTGAGGTGTCGCAGGCAAACTTAGGCGTGTGTCCGTTGCGCGGCAGATCGCCTAGGTGAACGCCCGCTGCCAGAAAAATGAGGGTAGCCCCTAGGCTATAGAGATCTGAGGCAAATTTTGCCTGGCCACCAATTTGTTCGGGGGGCATGTAGCCGTAAGTGCCCACCATAGCGTCCGGGCTTTGGGCCTGAATATATTGCACGGTGCCTAGGTTTAGCCAGGCTGCCTGCCCAATATCTACACTCTGTTTGCGGCTGTTTGTTTGTTTGCCTTTTCGGAATTTGTCTTTTGGAGATTTGCCTTTTTGAGACTGGCCTTTTTTGGCGCTGTGTGTTGAAACAGTGATATTGCTAGGCTTGATATCTCTGTGGACCAGGCCTTTGCTGTGAAAGTACACTAATCCTTTCAGTAGCTGCTTTGCGATCGCCTTAATTTCGGCTTCGCTAAACGTTTTGCCCGCTGCGATTTGCTCTTCGAGCGTAAAACCACCCTGATGAGACTGCACTAGCACCAGCCCTTTCCCTTCAGCTGTATCCAAGCTAAAAGACTCAATACACCGAGGAATGGTGGGATGCTGCAAAGATTCAAGCAGATGAATCTCACGCTCGAAGCAGCAGATATCACCTGTGGGTGTGTTCTTCTCGATGGTGAGCGACTTGATAATCACCCGGCGCTGATTATGAGTATCACTAGCAAGAAGCTGCTGATAGCCAAAAGGTTGACCTATCGGCTCTAGGATTTCGTAGTGATCACCTAGACGCCGGGCAACAATAGATTTTTGAGGAAATGTAGCCATCGATGCTAGCGAGTAGAATAATGTGATTTAATTGTTCCCAACCATTTTTGATGGGTTCTCATGAGTTCCAATGAATTCACGAAAAAGGTTCGGTCGTTAGTCATGCTTGAGTATCCGCACCAAAACACCTGCCGAATTGCTTCATTTGTTTTCCACCTGCTAAAGCCGTTAAAAAGCCATTGAAAAACAAAGGGTGACTCGACGAGCGCTCGTCAGAATTGAACTTCTAAATTGAATTTCTCGATTGAACGTGTGAGGAGAGATTGTGCGTAGATGCTTTGTGCTTTTTCCACTAAAAAAGAGCCAAACGCTCTTGAGAAAACGCGTCAAACTCATACGTTGTGGTAGCAACCGCATATCATCATAGTCACAAAACCGGCAATTGAATATATTGAATCGATAAAACTCGCTAAGTTCAGTAGTTTCCGATCCTCGTGCAAGTAGCCTTTATCTTCTATCAGTTCATAGAAAATACGCTGTTGCCAGTTCTTTTTGTTGCTGCTACTTATTGTTGCCGCTATGTATTGCACGAGAGAACACTACCGGCGTTTGAGTTTAGTGAGGATGCGTTTGGCTGTGAGGTAGGCGATGCGAGCTGGGGTGAGCTGAGGAATATCTGTGCGATGGGTGATTTGGTAGTCGAAGAAAGTATTGATTTCGGTGAGGATAGTGCGCAATCGTGGCACTAGCTGAGTCGTGCGATAGGGGGCAAAAAAGGTATCCGGTAGCGTTGGCTGAGTGTCGCTAGTTCTAACGGTTTGAAGAATGCGCTGCATGTCGTACCCAGTGGCGTAGCCTGAGATTTTTTGGCAGTTAAAGCCAGGGTCGAGGTAGTCGGCGAGCGCATGATTCACACTGGAGAAAACCTGAGTGCCACAGGCGAGTGCTTCCATTGGCGGCAGACCAAACCCTTCTGTTAGGCGATAGCGTCCCCAGTATTCAGCGGAGTCGTACAGGTACACTTTGCTGCGGTTGAACAGGCCAATGAGATCGTCCACGTAACTGTCGAGTACAAAGACATTGCACTGTTCTTGGAGGGCAGGGACGAGCTGTTGTAAGAGATATTCGGAGGATTTCCTGGCCTGTACAAGCACGTCAATATCCCGAGGCACCCGGCGATTTTTAAAGTCTGTTGAAATTTCGTTAGGCAGGTAATAAATCAGCGAGCTTAGTGCCTTTTCTCCCCAGTAGCCCATGCTGTTGCGGCTAACGGTAATGATAGGAACACGCGGCGGCACGCTGAAGCCATAGCCTGTGCTGTGAGCATGGTAGATGGTCGGTCTATTGCCTAAGCGCTTGATCAGCTTTGGCACATCAAAGCCCCAGCTGACGATAAAAATGGCGTTATCATCGCGGCTACGCGCTAACAGATCGTCTAAAAAGAGCGTATTTTCTTCTTTTTGCCTGTAGGTGACAACTTCCGCATCGCAAATTTGCTGGGCGAGCTTGAGGGTTTGGAGTTCGGCGGTGAGTCCTCCGGCAAAAAAAGCTTTGGTCGTGCCAGGGAGAAGGAAGAACAGTTTTCTCATTGAAGGGTCTTTTGCCCATGCTCAATAACGTACTGTTCAACACCATACTCGGGTCTTGCCTTGCTTCGCCCTTCTGTCAAATATTTGTGCTTGAAGGTATCTAAAAAGGCGTAGGTCGCCGGGGTATGCAGCGTGTTTTTTAGCCAGCTAATGCCTAGGGGGCGGCTGATATCGAAGGGGAGCTCGGCGATCCGAACTTCTTTGGGAATGGGCTGCGCGGCTAGTTCGGGCAGGAGGGTGATGCCGAGCCCTTGCCGGGTCATGCTCACCGCTGTGGAGTCGTTGGAGATGAGGTAGTCTACCGCGATGGGCGGTTGACACTGCTTAAGGCGATCGCACACCACAATGCAGCAGTCACTCGACGAAGTAATCAATGTCTCGGCGCGTAGGTCAGCCCAAGTGAGGCGAGGAAGTGCGGCTGCGTCAGCAGGTGATTGAATGTTTTTGAAACTTGGCGGCAGGAGTGCGATGAATTTATCTTCCATGAGCTGCAAGGTTTCAAAGTCGTTGCCTATGAGCAATGAGGCGATGGAGATATCGGCGTGGCCTTCGAACAGGGCGTTTTCGAGGGCCTGGGTGCTTTCAAATTCGGTGATGGTGACTTGAACGGTGGGGTGGTGCTCGTGAAGGTGGGCGATCGCACCCGGCAAAATTTCGCTCGCCAAGCTGCGAAAGGCGGCAATCCTCACCAGCCCACCGTCGATGCCTCTCGCTCGGCTGGCTTCTTGGCCCATGGTTTCGATTAGGCCCAGAGTTTGCTCGGCTTGGGTGTAGATGCGATCGCCCACAGGCGTCAGCGAAGCCCTTTGTCTGCCACGGTGGATCAGCATGATCCCGAGCGCGTCTTCTAAGGCCGCTAGGCTGTGGCTTACCGTTGATTGGCTGACATCGAGCTGTAGGGCCGCTTCGCTAAAGCTGCCGGTATTTGCGATCGCAATTAGGGTTCGTAGCTGAGAGAGTTTAACTTTACTACTGAGCTTTTTTGCAGGTTTTCCGGCCATGAGTACGGTTCCGGTAGCTTGCTGTCAAGGCTATCGCGATTCACTCCCCGTAGCACATCTATCTTTTGCATAGCTCCTATTGATGGTGTGCTTTGCCGCGCTCTAATTAGTTGCATAAGCTTGGTCTATCGAGTTCAAGGTCCACCTCATGACTCACTTCACCGCTCGCAACCGCTCGCAGCTAGAAGCCCTATGGCAGCAACCCGCTACAGACTGTAATGTTTTAGCTCGCAGAGATGCTGCCGCTCCTAAGGCTGCTGACACCCTTCGCCAATTTGCTCACAGTCTGTTGGCGTTCTTCACTGGCTCACAGCAACTGCGCATATGGACAAAATCAACCAAGCAAGGCGTCGTTTGGTTTGCCTACGATCCCACTAGCGATCGACGCATTGCCCACTGCTCGGAAGACGAGCTTCGGGTGTGGCTAGAGACCCAGCACCGTCACTGACATATCCGCCATAATAGACATATAGTTACTGGCGATATCTATATGTCTAGCACTACGATGGGCAAGGTTCTGACCGAGCTGACCATTACGAACAGAGCCGATCAGGTAATATCGCAACGAGGCCTAATAACAGATGGCCAAGTGCGCTCTGTAACGCTACAGAACGTCTTGGTCGATACAGGCGCAACTACTTTGTGCCTTCCAGCAGACATTATCGACAAGTTAGGTCTGGAGTTACTAAAAGAAGTCCCTGTTGCCACAGCAAATGGGACGAGTAAGGCTCGCGTTTTTCAAGACGCTAAGGTTTCGTTGTGTGGTCGCCAAGGTACCTTTGAATGCTTAGAGCTACCGGGCGGACTAGATCCGCTGGTTGGTGTCATTCCCTTAGAGATGCTGGGTTTGGAGCCTGACTTGCAAAATCAAACGCTTAGAGTATTACCTCTGGAGATGTCTA